>ENA-UOOI01001124-UOOI01001124.1-fermentation-metagenome-genome-assembly--contig:-NODE-1124-length-29718-cov-12.085190_pt1 | contig 29718 bp, 40 predicted proteins | sample MGYA00245779_ERZ724027 | MGnify/ENA primary metagenome ERZ724027 (study PRJEB28704, sample SAMN03018318) | fermentation metagenome | biome: anthropogenic terrestrial biome; feature: soil...
TCGCCTACAAGGAGGACGAGTTCACGTTCCTCTTCCTGCACGAGATCCCCGGCATGAACCAGGCGCGTGCGAAGGCGATCGTCTCGATCAGCCCCCGGCACGCGAAAAATCTGGTCGAGGTGCTGGCAAAGAGCGTTGCCGACTACGAACAGAAGTTCGGCAAGATCACCACCCCTGAGACCGCCCCACACCAGGAGAGTAACGTCACCATCCGGGGCTACTCCTGAACGGGATCGGGGCGGCGGTCTCCGGGCAGGTGATACCTTTTTAATTTCGGACGTACAATGTTGTAAGGCAGTCGCCGCTGTGGCTTAGCGGTATAGCGGCTGATTCGTAATCAGCAGGTCGGGGGTTCAAGTCCCCCCAGCGGCTCCTTTTCATCCGAGGTTCAAAGCCGTAATTTGTTTACCTGTTTCATGTCTTTTCCTGCGCTTTCGTTCTGCAGAAGATATAAATATCTCGATGTTGAGAAAAGGGTATACCATGACGGAGAAGAAGGAGACCCACCCCCGGTGCGTCCACTGTGGAACGATCATGAACCGGGTGTACGTACGGTCATCGGGAGAGCAGAGGGAGTGGCTACCTATCGGTTGGGCCTGCGTTGTGTGCCAGTGGATGAGCTGGGACTGACGTGGTTTTTGGGTTAGGGATTGTTGCACCCTACATAGGGCTATAGAAATAGTTTGGATCGGGTTTTAGAACTGGATCTCTCGTTTATTATATAGGTCGATCAGGCCTTGCTCTGATAAGGTACAGTCAACAAGGTTCTCAAACTCATTTTTCTCGATTTTTAACTGTCTTGCCATTATCCCAATTAGTTTATCACTGATCTCTTTGGTTCCGTGACTCACCCAAGTGACTATCCGCGTCTTTTTACCGTTATGGTAGAGAGTTAATTTGATGTCTTTTGAGTTATGTTGTTGGAAACCTTTTCTTATCAACGCATTTTGGATGTTGCGGTTTTTCCGGGTTCCCAATTATATCCCCTCAGCCGGTAGTGATAGCAGTTTTTCACGGAACTGAACTCCTCCTTCAGTCAATTTGTTAACATCCTCCTCAACATAATCGAACCATAGCAACTTGAATTCTTCGTTTATCCTATCTACACCATCTTTTAGGTCATTGCATGTAACTAGGAGACTGAAATCATCATTATAAAGGATATATTCGTCATTTTCAAACTCAACTTCAAGGTTGATAGGAACTCGAAGAGACAGAACATGCGATTCATCGAATCGAATGTGGGTTAGAGGGAGATTTTTTAATGGTTTGAATTCTTTTTCGTTCGCAATATTAATAGTTCGTTGACCCTCCTCAGTTGAACCACTTACACTAACAAGCTGTTTAATTCTTTTTATCACAATTCCTTCGAGTTCTGGAGGATACTTACAGGTATATTTACCCTCAGGCGTGTCAATAATAAACTGGCGCTTTTTATCTACACTTAACTCTACTAAACGGCCCGTGACAGTTTTTCTAATTGGTTTTGGGGGCTTAATTATGGCATTCTTGATTATGGGTTTTCTCTGTGGGTCTAACTTTACTTTCTCCGCAGATCCAAACCCGATATTGACATCATATATTGAATCTTGCTCCGGCCAGAGATTATCCACGACCTCGATGGATTTAACCGCTCTATCTTCATCGTTATTTAGTACACCGAGTACCTTAGAGTAGATCTCGTCTTGACTCGAAGCGATATCTACTATGGTGCCAGCAATGGAGATCGCACGCTCCCCGAATGTGCCTCCAACACCTGGAAGTCCATACTGACTGTGCGAAAGCCTCACAGTAGCGTCGACACTACCCTGCTTAAGCTCAGATATTTCCAGCTCGCAATTGTCCTTCACAGTCTTGGGGAAGTCACCTGCAGCTCTTGGTTTATGACCCTCTAGGTGATCGCATACGACATACATTAAATTCTGGATCGCCTGAAAATTGCTGATAAGAGCATTAACTGATATCTTGGGGTGTTCTTCACTGTGTGAAGCAATGTAAATACTAATTTCTCTCGATCCGACCATTCGTCATACCCCTCACGCAGCTCTCTGGGTCCGATATTAATACACTCATCTGCACATTGGATATTTATGAGTATGGATGTATACTCAATGAAGAACCCTAGAATATTTAACTTTTTCATATGCGCGGTGTGAAAGTGTATAATACATGAATTGTTAAGTGTGTAACATTGACTTTTGAGCGCGCGCTCAGCAATACTGTGAGTGCATCCTCTTCACGGTATAGGCCCTTTGTCGCACTCCTCTCGCGGTTTAACTCGAAACACCTGCCTTTCTCAAGTGATCGCTGCAATGGGAACACAGGTCATTCCCCATTCTTCCCCTCCATAAGCGCCGTAAGCCTGCTCACCTGCTCGGTGAGGGCGTCGATCTTCTCCAGCGCCCGATCGTGAGTGAGGAGCCGGAGAATCCCCCGGTCAAGGGCGGACGCTCCCCCCCGGTCCATCGTCTCCACCTCGGCGGGGCCTTCGCTGTGGTCCACCCACCAACCCGGGAGAGCAGTTCCCCCGTCCGCCAGAGTCTCCGAGACCCGGAAGGCGTAATGGGGCTGAGTAATGATCTTCCCGATCTCGTCGGGGTGATGCACCTCGATCGTGCAGCCGGTGTAGTACTGAGCAAGCACGAAGTTCTGCACGGCTTCATGGATGGCGAGCAGGACCCGCACCTCCGCCACCTCCATAGAAGGGGCTATAATCCGCTGTTGGGCGTCCGGGTATGCTACGATACTCCGGGGGTGCAGATCGAGCGTTATAGCTGGCATGTTCGGCCCCTGCTGTGCGGCAAGGAACTTGTGACGCTCCCCGTTACGCATCTTCCATGAGCGGTAATACCCGGTGTGCAGCGGATCGAGGGAGAGAAGGCCATCCATCCGGGTAATCTGATACTTAAGCCGGATGTTGTGAACCCGGCAGGAAGAGAGCTCCGGCGGGGGCCGCGGGGCCCGTAGGTCTGTGGCTCCCACCCACCACTGATCCGTTTTTCCCGGGGTGGCGGAGCTCGGCCAGAGTAGCCCGAGCTCGCGTAACTTCCGTATAGTGATGCTGACGTGCTTCCGTGAAACTCCGAGTAAGCGCGCCACCTGAGCCTGAGTGTGATCGCCCGTCGCTATGAGGCGGGCGATCCGCTGTTCCGTGTACGAAAGTCGCATTCAATCCGTGCGTGGTGAAGAACTGGTGTTCTCAGGGCAGTTCGTGGATCGCGGGCGGTCCACCAGATCAGGAGCGGAGCGGCGTCCCGGGCCGGTCGGGCGATGTGGAGGTTTATAGTCCCGGCCTTCGCTGCTATACCCTGGAGAGTCTCCATGAGCGGTGCGAGGGGGCCGGAGACACCGAACGAGGAGAGACGTTCCGGACCGGTGGCCTGCGGCTCCCTCGGTTGGGGTCGCCTGGGTGGGTGGAGGTCGGAGTATTCGGCACGCCAGGATCCCGGACGGCCGATGACCTGCCAGACGCGGACGCCGGCGGACGCCTCGAAGTCATTGATGGCGTCCGCTATCGCATGAGGGAAGTCTTCCATTGCGCTCCCCTCAGTTTTGCGCCTGGTCCGGGGCCTTAATGACCCACTCGCCCGACTCGATCTTAAGATCGATGACGGCCCGGTGAGCGGGGGTGCATCGAGGATCGAGGAGAAGCCGATCCATATCTGCGGGAGAGACCTGGCGGGTCATGCCGGCACCCCCTCACCCTTCAATACGATGTTGAGGAGCTCAACCCGGGCGAACCAGACCGGCGAAAGCATCACCGTTTTTGCAAGGTGGCGGGAGCCGATCTTCACTCGCGGCTTCTTCCAATTCCTGCGTGTCTGTGTCTTCCTTCCGAGGATCACGGCTTCGACGTGATAGGGCTTGAAGAGAAGCACCTATACCGCCTCCTGCGGCGCTGTGAGCTCGTAGAGGTAGAGCTGCTGGCGGCGTCCGTCGAGGTCCGAGCGGCGGCAGTAATACGATGCGTGCCGGCCCACTACCTGTACACGGATGAACTCTCCTTCCTCGGTGCCGGGGATGACGTCCCATGTCTTCCCCCGGGTGCGGGTGAGGAGGGCCTTTGTTGTTCGGGTGGCGGTGATCATTCTGCCACCCCTTGCCCGCGAGGCGTTGAGATGGTGAGTGGTTCCTGCTGGAGCCGCGCCCGGGCTGTCTCGTATGCAAGCGGGTCGATCTCGTATCCGAGGTACGATAGGTTGAGGAGCTTTGCCGCGAGGAGGGACGTTCCCGATCCGGCGTAAGGGTCGAGAACGAGATCCCCGGGTTGTGTGAGCCGTGAGAGTAAGTGCAACGGCTCTTGAATAGACTGTTCCCATTGATGGAACTGCTTTGCCCGGGCCCCGGAGACTACATCTAAGAAGATGGTTTCTACCGGCGTGATCGGGGGTTTCTGGTAGATGAGAATAGGTTTCCAGCCGCAGATTACCTTTCGGGCCCACACTACTGTTTTTGCACCGCTGTTGAGTTGTGCCACGGTCCAGAAGTAACTCAGGCCGGGGGCGTCCTCGAAGATGTGCATGATGCGGTTGAGGTAGAACTGCGGGCAGTACATGACGAGGAACCCGGAGGATTTGAGGATCCTGGGGGCGTGGCGTGCGAGAGTGCTGTACGCCTGCTCGTACGTCTTCCCGAGGTAGGGCGGATCGGTGAAGATGAGGTTAACTGAGTCATCGGGGAGCGTCGCCATGCCGGTGTCACAGTCTCCGAGGATTAGAGTGGAGTTCACTTACTCCACCCCCGGAAGCCGGCGCTGCCGAAAGTAGCGGCCTAGATCCAGCCGGGGCCGAAGTGTGCCGTCGGAGATCCCGATGTGATACGCCCGACTTACGGCAAGCGCTTCATCGGGGAAGGGGCCGCGGGAAAGAGTGTACTGCATCAGGCGCACCCCTCGTCTTGGACCACGATCACATGCCCGCACCGCAGGCACCGGTAGCGTTCATACGTCGCCCCGATGCCATCCTGCACGGTCCCGGTCCGGATGCTGTCCGCACCGCATCGGGGGCAGGCGGTGGTCTTCGCAGCATTTGGGGTCTCAGACAAATGCTGGTCCAGCCAGCCCGTCGGGCACTGCTTGAGTTTCCCGGGGCACTTGTTTCCGGCCGCTCTGCAGGTGCGGTGCGGCCGGCCGGCCCGATTCGTACCCTCGATGAGGTCAGGGCACCTGGCGACCCGGCAGGCAAAGGTATCCGGGACGCGCGGGCGAACCAATATATTCTCAGATTCCGATACAGATGTGGCGGCCCGGTTTTCCTGGTGCTTGCAGGCGTGGGAACACGCGGGGCTGCCGTTCAGGCATTTGTTTTTTGACATGCATTCTCACCTTTGATGAAAATTCGCTCGACGGAGCCTTTCGTTTCAGAGACCTCCTCTTCTGCGACATCTGAAGTGTCGATACCGAGAGCATCGAGCCCTCGAACAACGATGAGCCGCGCCGCCTCGGTGCGGGTGACCAACTTGTGGCTGACCTGTACCTCATCGATCGCGTCGAGCATCCACGTAGGGACTTTGAACCAAATGGAGTGCAGAAGGGCGGCTTTCTGGTTTTTATTTACCATTGTTTACCACAAATTAACAATGATATACAAACCCATATATGCCTACCGGTTTTACAACGTTTATCAACGATATATAATGGTAAATTTTGGTGATGGCAAATGGCAAAAAGGAATAAACAGACTGGAGTAAGGATGGATCCCGGCATGGTTGAGCAAATTGATCGACTTGCAGACGCACATCACCGAGACCGTAGCGGCGAGATTATCCATGCATGCGCGCTATACATCGCCGCGCACGAGCCCCCAAACACGCCCGAAGCATATTATGCTGTCCTTCAGGCGCTTGAAGAACTCCGGTCTAAAATGCTTGAAAACCTAGAGGGGAAGCAGATAAGTGCCCCATCGGGGATCACAGTGAAAGAGGGGTGGTTCAAACGATAATGCTCCCCGTTAGGGTGTCCCCGCGCCGCCGAATATGGATTGATGTTTCATTCCGCTATGAACGAGGTGATCCTATAATTATAAGACCCCTCAGATAAAACCTGGGGCATGGTATTCCGGGAAATTGACGATGATCTCTGGGAGATTGTTCAGAACCACCTTCCCCCAACAAAGCCGCATATCGGTCGACCCCGGTGTGACCCCCGCGGGCTGATCAACGGCATCCTGTACGTCCTGACCACCGGATGCTCCTGGCTCGATGTACCGGTGAAATACGGTACCAAATCGACGGTTCACCGATATCACCTCGAACTCTGCGAGAAAGGCGTGTATCAGGCGATCTTCCTCGACCTTCTTCGGTCGGGATACGAGATCAAGAAAATCGATCTCTCACATTGTGCGACGGATACCAAGGATATCCCGGCGAAAAAAGGGGATCAACGGGATATGATGGCTATAAAAAGGTAAACGGGAACAAACTGAGCGCTCTGGTCGATCGGAACGGTCTTCCGCTTGTCTGCACAGTTTCCCCTGCGAACGTCCATGATTCCCGGCTCTACGAGCCAACTCTCGAAGCATTTGAGATTCCCAATACCCAGGATCATCCTGCGATCATCTCCGCAGATGCGGCCTACGATGCCCGCGAGATTCGTCAATACAACCGGAAACGAGGGATCAAGAGCAATATCTCGGTCAACCGGAGATCGCGGAGGCGACAGAGACGAGAAAGGCCGTTCTGGTTCGATCCGATACTTTACAAGAAGCGCAGTGCCATCGAACGGTTCTTCAGCTGGATTGAAGCGTTTAAGAAAATTGTCCCGCGATACGAACGATATGAGCACTCATTCCTAGGACTGATTCACCTGGCATGCAGCGTCATGATCGCGAGAGTATTGGGATGACCTCAACAATATATCTATGCCAATGCCCCCGAAGAGGCCTGCCGCTACCTCATAAAATATGGCCACGTTGATGGAGTCTATGAAGACGAGCAAATTGCATACGATGTCCGCCGGACAGTAGCCAGCAGGCTCCGGGATGGGGTTCCGCGCAGGCAGGTCGTGGAAGAAGTGTCAATCCTGTACGGCATCCCGCCGATCTGCGTCGAAGAGGTCGTCGAGGGCATCCCAGTTTAGCTCTCGTTGTTTGATCTGGGCGGGTTGTGGTCGTACCCTTCGCGGGTGTGTGGATTGAAATATAGATCTCCTCGGAAAAATCGATCAACTGGCGGTCGCACCCTTCACGGGTGCGTGGATTGAAATCAGGCACGGCGTGCAGATGTCCGGCCACTCGGTTGTCGCACCCTTCGCAGGTGCGTGGATTGAAATCGCACGGTGTCGCTGACGTGCTGCTTTGAGACCCCGTCGCACCCTTCTCGGGTGCGTGAATCGAAAGAAAGGGATCAACCGGCACCCGCGATAACTTTCCTAAAGTTTTTTTGATGAATAACTGTGGAAAATTAGACCCCTCATAACGCTTGTGGAAAAGTTCATATTCTTGTAACCCTCTTTCTCACCCCCGATGAATTTTAGGTAACAGATGTAAAGAAATTCAGAAACCCAGATTATCTTAATCTCTTTAGAATCGTGATATTTGAAGAATCGGCAAGTATATCTCTAAATTTCAAGAAATGTTGATCCGGTGCATCCCAGTGGAAAGACTGATATACGTAGTATGGGAGTGTTACCGTAAGTCGCATCATACACGCGGAAGGTGATGCATCTGAGTGATTATACCATTTGTTTCAACAAAATACGTGATAAAATATTTTTATTTTAGGTAACAAATAACCTCAAAACGTGCCACCCGACATAAAAGCCTATCTGAGAAATCTAAAGATGATGAGAAAGTTTCCCGGATTCCTGAAACCGGCACTCACGAAGCACCGGGGGCCTAACGGGAATAATATATTGCATTTGAATAATATTCATTGTAAAGAAAGTCTACGGATGAAAGGAGAGGATCGATAATTCGATCCTGTGATCCTCGCCTCGGCGCTCTTATGGGTTCGTGTAAAATTTGCCTGAATTCAGACCATAGCCCGATGAAGAGTCCGGGTTGAGAGCCATCGCAATTCCGCTGGCTCCGGAGAGAGCCAAGTAAGCTATCACATAGGCATGAATGATTTCCGGGACAAGTATGCCTTGAAGCGCTAGAACCCCACAGACAGGCACTATTGATACTGTAATGGCAACGCCGCCCATGAGAAGGAGTGCTTGGGGCGGGTTCTGCTTATGGGTTTCTAAAATTAGTTTGATCGACTCTCCAACAATTGTCATGGGTCCAGTGGTCTTAATCCAGTTAAGCAATTTCCTATAGATCACTGCTATCGGTCCCTTGGCAGAACGTAGATTAGAAATGAGCAAATTTTTGATATATCTCAAAATATCCGTCGTTTTCACCTCCATTGCGGGTCTCCTGAGCGCATCACGCGATCAGAGGATCGTGCCAAAGAAAGATATTCTGGTATATAAATCTTTTTTCCACTAAACTATCTAAAGATGATAATAGATTTTCCCGGACTCCGGAAAGATTTCCCTGATTCCGGAAACCGGCACTTACAGAGCACAGTACGTCTAACCGGAATAATATGTCGCACTTGAATAAAATTCATTGTAAAGAAATTCGGCAGTTGATGCTCTCCACGGTTAAAGCCGTAGGCTTTCTCGCACTCCTTGAACCCCGGATCTATAATACGGCATTTTGCATAAGGCCTCATCATGTAGATTGTTTTTATTCAATAGATTTAAATGCCGGCAGGTAGTAAATACTATTATGCAATCCAATCTCGATAAGGGCGATATGGACCGAGCGAATGATGAGTTTGTCCAATTGGCCAGAAAATATAACTTGAACCCACCGATGCTCAAAGAGATTGTGATTCTCCGGAACAGGGGGATGAATAACGCGCAGATCGCGCAACATCTCGGTGTAAACCGTAATACCGTTAATAAATACGTCAATACCCTTGACCAGATGGATCAGGAGGAATTAATCAAACTCCTTGGTCTTATCTGCTTGATAGGGGCAGGAGCATATCTGTTTCTCCAATTCCTAAAATCTCTTGGGGGCAATCAGTAATGATACGGCATCAATTCACAGGGGGGCGGAAAGGACCACCAAGAGCCTTCCGTTCCCAGGTGAGTTAAATGGTTTATTTGGTTAAGCAGCAGAAAACCGTACAGTTGGTTGCAAGGCCCGTGTACAACATCTGCCTGCCGGATAGTGCATTCACAAGGGGCGCCATCCCCGTGTGGCTGGCTATCGGCCTGGTAACGCTTCTGATCGTCGCACAGTGCGTGAACAAGTAAGGTGGGGAAACCCCCTTACTACTCTGTAATATTCTATTCTCAACTAATTAGCTTTTTCCTTGCCCCGAGACCGCGCACTGAAGTGATAAAAAGTCACACCGGGCGGCTGGATTATAGAGCCCGGCGCTATGTTAGCGTAGTTCAAAAACGTCCATACCACTTGTGCGCTTGCTCGATCGGCACCACGGCGAGAACATGAACTTCTTTTTCTGCTTCATAGATGCGATAGAAGGCCGTGAAGGTGTGGCTTATGTGAAGGCGATAGGTGTCCTCCCGTCCCTGCACATACAGGCGTTCCTTATCGCTTCCGCTGCCGGGGAACGGATCTTCTTGAAGGGTCTTCAGTTTCTCCATGACGATCCGGCGACTTTTCGGGCGGAAACTCTGGATACTCTCAAGGGCCTTGCGGTTAATCAGTATCCGGAACGTCAAAGTTCAGCTCCACGAAATCCCCTTCTGCCTCGATGCGATCCATATCCTCGATGAACCGGCGCTTCTTCTCCTGCTCCACCATGTGAGAGAGGAGATCGTCGAACGTCTGTCCCGGGCGTTTGAGCTCGGAGATGTCCTCCCATACCCCCTCTGAGACCGGTATACGCTTAGATGCAGTCATGATAATATTGTAAGTGCTGATCCTATTTACAATGGCGGGTGAAGGCTCTCCCGGCCCGAATTCTGCTTATCAGGCGGCCGGATTATGGAACCCGGTTCTATACATCGCCGTTCGCATGAACATCGGTTTGAAGGTGGAGAGGGGAGCCGGGTCACCGATTTTCATCGGTTGAGCCTGTGGCCGGAATGGCCTCATACGCGTTTGGGACTACCTCAAGGATGCCGAGAACGAGCTCTGCCGTTCCCTCGCCTGCACGGGTATCCCGACAGAGCGGAGCCGAAAGTGCTGAGATATTTCAGCCTCCCCTCCGTTCAGAAGAGCACCGTCGCGATGAAGGGGATGGTCAGGACCGAGCCGAGCGTCGAGATGAAGACGATACTGGACGCCAGTTCCGGGTTCGCTCCGTACTCGCCCGCCAGTAGAGCGCAGTTGGCTGCGGCGGGCATGGCCCCGAGCATGACGACCACACCGATGACGAGGGGGTCCGTGGTGACGGTCCGGAGCACGAGCCAGAGAACTGCCGGGATCAGGAGGAGACGGGTCAGGCTTACCAGGTAGGCCTTCCGATTCTGCACCACCTCCCGGGCGGGAAGGGATGCGAGGATGCTCCCGACGACGACCATGGCGAGCGTGGTTGTCGTACCCCCAAGGAGATCGAGAAGATCGATGAGAGGAGAAGGTATCCTCACGCCGGTGAGGAAGAGAGCAAGGCCGAGGAACGAGGCGAGGATGGCGGGACTGGCCAGCACGCCCGGAGTGAGCCGCCGTCCTGCACTTCCCGCTCCCGTGATCATCAGGACGCCGATCGAGAAGATCAGGACTCGAAACGGGATGTTGAAGATGGCTGCATAAAAGAGACCCTCCGTACCGAAGAGGTTCTCGATGATGGGGAAGCCCATAAAAGCAATGTTTGAGAAGACAAGGACGAACCTGTAGATGCTTGCCTCCTCCGGAGGGCTGTTCAAGAGACCCGGCACGATCCAGGCGATCGGGAGGGACACTGCATAAAATACGAGGATCGCGAGGGCGAGGTCCCGCATCCCCTCGACCAGTTCCGGGGTGATCGGCACCTGCATCGAGGCGACGATGAGAGCGGGAAGGGTCACGTAGAGGACGAATTTGCTGAGATGGCATGTTGTGTTCTGGTTCAGTATCCCGGTGACGCTGGAACCGTACCCTACGCCGAGCAGGAGGAAGAGGATGATGACATTATTTGCAACGTAAAGGAAGTCCATGCTTCTCACCCGGGACGCCGCCTCGATGGCCGGTGGGGGTGCCCGCCACTTCATTTAATACTATCCGGCGGACGCCACGGAGGTGCACTTCGCGGACACCCGGTGCTCCCGGCGGAGCGGACAGGTTTATATACAGAGGGCTGCGTAACTGACCCGAAACCCCGGACACAGGCATCGCCGGGTATCCGGAAACACCCCTGGGGTGGGCGGGCCCGGCCGGATGAAGCGGCCGGACTCTTTGCACCGTCGGGGTTGCGAGGGGTGCTATGACCGAAGAACTGGTAAACTGGTCTGGGAGTCTCCGGTTCACCCCGGGGCGTATCGAGAGGCCGACGAGCGAGGAGGAACTCTCCCGGATCGTTCGCCGTGCGGCGGCGGAGGAAAAGACCGTCCGCCCGATCGGTTCGATGCACACCTCCTCCCCGATATTTGTTACCGACGATATCCTCGTGTCCCTGGCGCACCTTCGGGGTGTCGCGTCGTACGATCCCGGGCAGAGCGAGGCCACGGTGCTGCCGGGGACGCCCCTCCACGTTCTGGGCGACGCCCTGCACGCCCACGGACTCGCCGTGCCGAACCTCGGCGACATCGACGTGCAACAGGTGGCGGGGGCGATTGCCACGGGAACGCACGGAACGGGGCGCAGCATGCAGAGCCTCTCCTGTATGCTCGTCGGCGGACGGCTCCTCACCGCCGCGGGGGAGATCATGGCGTTCTCTATCGAGGAGGACCCTGAGTTCGTGCGTGCGGTGCGGGTCTCGCTTGGCACGCTGGGCATCTTCACCGCCCTCCGCCTCCGCCTCCTGTCGGCATACGATCTCCGGCGACGGGAGTGGTGCACGACGATCGACCGGTGCTGCCTCCACCTCGAAGATCTGATAGCGGAGAACCGGAACTTCGATTTCTACTGGTATCCGAGGAGCGACACCGTAAAACTCCGGACCTGGAACCGGCCCGGCGAAGGGCCCGACGATATCCCATACGCAACCCTCGTCGAGGACAGGACCGGTCCGGCACACCGAATGCTCTCGAAGAGCCGCAGCCTCAAGTTCCACGAGATGGAGTACGCGCTGCCTGCAAAGACAGGCTACGAGTGCTTCGAGAGGGTGCGGACGGCCGTGCTGGAGAAGCACCGCAGGAACGTCGGGTGGCGGGTGCTCTACCGCACCGTCGCCCCGGACGACTCCTGCCTCTCGGTGGCTTCCGGGCGCCCGACGGTCACCATCTCCCTTCATCAGAACGCAACGCTGCCTTTCTGGGATTACTTCCGGGATATCGAGCTGATATTCGTGGAATACGGAGGGCGGCCTCACTGGGCGAAGAAGCACACGCTGAAAGCGGACGACCTCCGGCCGCTCTACCCGGAGTGGGACCGGTTTAGGAAGATCCGCCGGCAGATGGACCCCGGCGGCGTATTCATGACTCCTCCCCTTTACGACCTGCTGGAGGGCGGCGAATGAAGCCGATCGGCCGCACCCTCTGGGTGGTGCCCGGCGGGCATATTCCCCTCTACAGCACCGGGAAGGAGCCCCGTTGCACCAGCAACGACTCCCTCTCCGTCCTCAACGCCACGGATCGGGACGCACACCTCCAGATCACGATCTTCTACACTGATCGCGACCCGGTGGGCCCCTATCCGCTCGACGTGGCAGCGGAGCGCGTCCGGAACTTCCGGTTCAACGACCTGATCAACCCCGAGGCGATGCCCCTCGACACGGACTACGCGGCGGTGATCGAGTCGGACGTGCCGGTCGTGGTCCAGTTCAGCCGGCAGGATACGGGCAGGGCTGAGAACGCGATCTGCACCACGATGGCGTTTCCGGGAGAGTGACGGAGGGCGGAGCGGCCTCCCTCTTGTGCTGTCAAAAACGGATAACGCCTCCTCGCACACCAGGACCCTCGGCCTGGTCTCCTGTGTCACCGGGGCGCTTCTCACCGGCTTTGCCGCCGCCAAGAAAGAGTGAAGGCCGGCCGATAATTTCCGATCCGGAGCTCTTCAGGGAAAGACGCTATAGATCTCTTCACGGCTCTTCACGCGGTAGAAGATGAGAATTTCGTCCTGTCTCCGGCAACCTCTCCGGTATTGTCCCACCCGAATCCGGTAATAATCCTGATAGCCCCGGGTCTTCTGGACGTCGAACTCTGCAAGAAAATTCTCCGACGCCGGGATCTTCTCGAACACCAGAGCCTCGATTCTTTCCCGATAGTCCGGATGGACCTTTGCCAGATCCTTCAAAAACGTCTTCTTATAGCGGCAAAGGGCCATGCTATCGCTTCTTCATACGCGCATAGCACTGCTGAGCCTCGTTGAGCGAGAGGGCCTCTTCTTCCTCGACCTCTTCCATAGAGAACGCAAGCCCGTAGTCCTCGAGGAGTTCCTCGATCTTCTCGAAGGTCTCGATGTCGAGAACGACCCCGACCTTTCTGTCGTCGTCGGCTACGATGTATTGCCGTTTGATATTGATTACCGTCCATCACCCCTGCCGCTCTCTCGTCTGCACGGGTATCTTGGAAGAGTAGAATAATAAATGTTGAGGTGTTCCGGTGCTCTGCCGCATCTGAATGACTGGAGCCGCAGGTAACTTTCCGGCAGGGCACCGACCGGGAGGTCGGGATCGCCCGCTCACCTCTTTGCCGTATACACCGGGTGAACGGTGCCCCGCTCCATCGGCACGGCCTTCTGCAATTTCAGCGCCACCCGGTCCTCGATCCGGTCGAACAATCTCTTCTCTCCGTCGCCTCCGATGACCGGGTGGACGATCAGGCTGATCGTATCTGCGATCCCCTCCCGGATCAGGACGTCGTTTAGGTCGGGGCCGGAATCAGAGACCACACGCGCGACCCCGAATCGCTCCCGGAGTTCCCGGAGCGCCGCCCCAAGATCCACCCGCTCCCTACCGCACCGTATGAACGGATACTCCCGCTCGCGAAGGTAGTCGAGGTAGTCTTCCGGCGTTGTCTCCGCGACAAGGACGATGACATCCCGGGTGTATTTCATGTTCCGGTAGAAGTGGAGCAGGTCTTTGAGCACGCCCCTGCTGTCGACGAAGACGCTGACGGGACGGCGGTCGTCCGGTTGCATTTCGGGTCGATGCCGGTCGATTTCCGACTCCGACTGCGTGATATCGAGGAACATCTCGATCCCGGATTTTGCCGTGGCCGAACCCACAAGGACCGCTCCCGGTTCGAGGGCGAGAAGTGCGCCGTAGTGCAAGGTCAAGTCAACGTCGAAGCCCCTTACAGCGTGGTCCAGGCTCACGCTGTTGTGGATGATTACTTCAGGATACATGCCGGGAGGTTGCAACTGCCGGAATATAAGACACATGGACCCGCCTCAACGCCGGACGCCTTCGGGTAAAAGAGAAAACCCTATCCCCTCTCCCTGCCGAGAATTCCTTACTGGAAGACCTCAGGACAGGAGTACCGTCCCGGAGGATACCCGATGGAGATCCCGAAAAGCATCTACGACCGGATGACCCGGAACATGGCCGCCCATGAATCACTCCTCTCGTCTCGGGCGACCAGAAACGCCGATTACCTGCGGAGGTCCGGTAAAAGACCCGAGGAACCGGTGATCCGTCCGCCGTACTTCCGGGATGCCGACCGGATCGTCCACTCGAAGGCGTATTCGCGCTACATCGACAAGACCCAGGTCTTCTACCTCGTCGAGAACGACCACATCACCCACCGCGTCCTCCACGTCCAGCTCGTCTCCAAGATCGGAAGGACGATTGGAAGAGCCCTCAGCCTGAACGAGGACCTGATCGAGGCGATCTCCCTCGGCCACGACATCGGCCACGTGCCCTACGGCCACCTCGGGGAGCGTTGCCTGGACGAACTCTGCCGGGAGCACAGGATCGGGGGGTTCCGGCACAACGTTCAGAGCGTCCGTTTTCTCGACGGCGTCGAGGGCTGCGACCTCACGGTGCAGGTGCTGGACGGTATCCTCTGCCATAACGGCGAGGTCCACGATCAAAGCCTCGCCGTCGAGGGCGAGGCTGATTGGGATTCGTTTGCCGCGAAATTGCAGAAGATCGAGCGCGGAGGCGACGCCCTCCCCCTCACCGTCGAGGGCTGCGTCGTGAGGATCGCCGACAGCATCTCTTATCTTGGCCGCGACCTTGCGGACGCCCTCGAGGTTGAGGTCATCGGCGACGCCGACCTCGCAGAATTCCCGGAGAGATGTAGAGCTCTCTTCGGGCTCACGAAAAGGGAGGGCCTATCGGGTATCAACCGGACGGTGCTCGACGTCCTCATCAAGGACATCGTCGCGAACAGCTACGACGCCGACTGCATCTCTTTCTCGGCCGAAGCTTCGGCGTGCGTGGCGGCCTTCAAAGAGTTCAATCTGCATCATATCTACGAGAACCCGAGGCTTCTTGCGAACGAGGGGAAGATCCGGTTCATGTTCCGGTATCTCTTCGAGCGTATCTGTGAGGATATCGAGGAGGAGCGCGAGGCCTCGCCGGTCTATGAGGACCTGATCCGGGCGCCGTGGGTATCTCCGGCATATATCGCTGCCGCTCGCCCGGCAGAACTCGCGAGGGATTTCATCGCCGGGATGACGGACCGCTACTTCGAACAGGTCTTCCGGCAGAGCATCCTCCCGGAGAAGGTCCGGTTCAGGTACCGGGGAAGGGACGGACACTTGCCGTGAGACCCGAAAAGACCGTGACCAACGGCCGCATTCCCGGCCGGCAATTCATCATCTTCAACGCTATGAGCGCAATCTGTCAGTTACCTTATTTTTAAATGTCGATACGGCTCATAATACTCATCATGAGCAAGCGAATCCTCATTCTGGGTCTGGTTGCAGTTCTTGTTCTGGCAACCGGCTGCATGGGATTGGGCGGCCCCAACCCCAGGGTCGTGCAGGACTCGGCAACCACGGACATCAGCCTCTCCAAGGGACTCATGTACAACGTCAACGCGGAGGTACAGAACGACGGGGGCGACGGCGATGTCACCGTAACGGCAGCATTGATCGATGAGGAGAAGGGGTTCACCCGCGACCAGGTCTCGACAAAAGTATTCATCCCCGCGGGGGAGACAAAAAGAGTTAGCATCACGCTGGACGGGGACATCGGCAGGAAGTATCAATATCGGATTGAGGTGAGTTAGCCGGCTCGCCGGGCAGTGCCCACGCAAAGGATATCGGGCTTGCCGTTCCGCCTCAAAAGGGGGTACCTGGAAAAGAGACTGATTTACCCTTTTGTGAGACCGTGCTCCGGGTGGATCTCCCGCGAGGGATGACGGCAGGATAGTCCTTCCGTCGAAATCTTCTTCGTAGAGAATCATCAGATCATGAAGGAATGAACCGCTATCAGCGAGATGGAGGCGTAATACCATTCCAGCGAACCTGAGATGCCCGGCCGTCCTGGTCCACGGGTGGCGGAGCCATCCCGGCATCTGGAACCGCCTCGCCCCCGCGCTCTCGGAGGCCGCGGTCCCTGTCTGGAAGTTCGATTATACGCCCGTCCAGGATGCCGGGACGAAGACGATCGCCCTTGCCCTCCGGGACTGCATCCGCACGAAGCGGGAGGAGACCGGATACGACGGCCCGATCGACATCGTCTGCCATTCGCTCGGGACATGCATCGCCCGGTACCTCCTCGAAGTCCTCGACGGCAACAGGCGGGAGGAGCAGGTCCGGCTCCTGGTCGGGATCGGCCCCCCGAACAACGGCTCGGCCATGGCCGAACTCTTCAACGACCCCGACCGGGGTCCTGAGGTAATCCGGCGCCTCGCCGGGGTCTTCGTGCCGGAGGATTACGCCCCCGACGACGACACCATGGTCCAGGAATTCCGGCCGGGGAGCCGGATCGTTGCAGCGCTCCGGGCCGCCGGGACCCGCAACGATATCGCCTACCGGGTCATCCTCGGCGCGAACCTCACCGCGGCCCCGGCGTTCTTTCCGGCCTTCGACGGCAAAACCTGGGAGTTCGCCCCGGGCGGAGGGTGGCGGGCGACGTATGCCGGCGACGGCATCGTCCCCCACAGCGACTCCTGCCTCCCCGGTGCGGCGGTGGACGTGCTCCCGAAGGACCCCGCGAACCTCGTCCGGAACCCGGAGCACTACTGCCACACCCGGTTGCCGAGGAACCCCGAGGTCGTCGCCCGCGTCAGGGAGTACCTCACCGCCTCCGCAGGGCCTGCCGCGCAGACTCCGCCCAGGCGCTAACCGCCTGTTCCAGGTCCTCCCCTGCCTTTCGCGCCGCCTGCTCGATATATTCGTGGCCTTCAGGTGTTCCGAAGAGATGGTGGCCCGCGTTCATCACATCGTTGACCGCCCTCCTGACCGATTGAGATGCCTCGTGCATATGTTCTTTAACGTGGGGAGCGGCCGGTGCCGGTTCGGGTTCCGGCTCGGGGGCAGGGTTAAGGACCCAGCGTCCTCCCTCGAAATGACCGTTAGTCTCACTCATGAGCGGTGATAGGTCCCACCGGGATAAAAAACCTGCTTTTTTGCTCTCTTCTTCTCCTGCTCGTTCTCCCTCACTAGTGTGCGGAATGACCCTAAGGTATAAGTATTCACAATTGTTACCTATCATAGGTATAGTTAACAATTGTTAATCCTGAACCCTGCCGAGGTGGCGGAACGGCTACGCGGTTGACTGCAGATCAACTCTATCCCGGTTCGACTCCGGGTCTCGGCTTTTTGTGAGGTCTCACGATGAAAGAACAGGTTCAGAAGACGTTCGAAGCACTCTTTGCGCTTGAGGATATCCGGGAGGTGCTCCGGGAGGCGCTCCCGACCGGCCCGGACCCCGGCGAAGAGCAGGCAATCCGGGCGGGTGTCGCCCGGGTCCGCGCCATCCTCGACGACCTGGAGGCGGGGACCGGCTCCCCGTCGGTCACGAAGATTGCGGGCAGCCTCGGTATCCGGAATCGGGAGGAGGAAATCATCAATATCCAGCCGATCCAGGCCGCCGGCCGCCTGACCCCCGAGGCGAGGAAGGCGCTCATCGCCTACGGCGACGGCTACTCCACCTGCGACGCCTGCCGCAAGCCCTTCCGTCTCGACAAGATCACCAAACCCCCCATCGCAGCGTTTCACGAAGACCTGGCCCGGTTTCTGAACATGGATGTTGCCCGTGTCGTCTCCGGGGCCCGCAGGGGGTTTCAGGCGGTCACCTCGACGCTCGTCGGCAAGGGCGACCCGGTCATCGTCTCGGCCCTCGCCCACTACACGGAGTTCCTGGCTGTCGAAGGGGCGGGGGGTGCGGTGAAGGAGGTCCCGGTCTCAAAGCAGAACCTGGTCACCCCCGACGCCGTCGCCGAAAAGATCGAGGCCGTTTTACGGGAGACCGGGAAGACCCCGGCACTCGCCATGATCGACCATGTCGACTACCTGTTCGGAAACGTTCACGACGTCGCCGGTATTGGAAAGGTCGTTCACCAGTACGACATCCCCTTCCTCGTCAACGGCGCCTACACTGTCGGCGTCATGCCGGTCGACGGCAAAGCGCTCGGGGCTGACTTCGTCGTCGGGTCCGGGCATAAGAGCATGGCCTCCCCCGCTCCGTCCGGGGTCATCGCCGCCACCGCCGAGTGGGCGCCGCGGGTCTTCCGGACCACGGCAATGACCGGGGACCTCACCCACCGGAAATTCGGCATCAAGGAGGTGGAAATGCTCGGGTGCACCCTCATGGGGGCGAACCTCATCGCCATGATCGCCTCGTTCCCGACCGTCCGGGAGCGTACCCTCCGCTGGGATGAGGAAGTGAAGAAGTCCAACTACTTCATCGACGGTCTCCTTGCCATAGAGGGCACGAAAGTCCTCTCGGAGTACCCGCGGAAACACACCCTCACCAAAGTGGACACTACCGGGAGTTTCGACCGGGTCGCGTCGACTCACGAGCGGCGGGGCTTCTTCCTCTCCGACGAACTCTCCCGGCGGGGAATCGTCGGCGAGTTTGCCGGCGCCACCCGGACATGGAAGTTGAACACCTTCGGCCTTTCCTGGAAGAAGATCCGTTACCTGACGGAGGCTTTCCAGGAGATCGCCGCGAAGTACGATCTCCCCCTTGCAACCGGGACTGGACCAGCATGAGCACGAACCACTGCCGGACGGGCGCGTCTGCCCTCTGCGATGATATCATCGAAGCCCTCAATCAGGCGCTCGGGGATGCGTGAGATGCCCGGATCAGTCGGCACCGTGAGGACGGAATACGCCACCTTCCCCGCACCCCTCACCCTCGAGAGCGGCGCGGTCCTCGCGCCGGTGACGATCGCCTACGAGACCTACGGGCGGTTGAACCGGGAGAAGAGCAACGCGATCCTGGTCTGCCATGCTCTCACCGGGGATGCGCACGCTGCCGGTTTCCACGAAGGCGAGACCCGGCCCGGATGGTGGGACGGCGTCGTCGGGCCCGGAAAGGCCTTCGACACCGACCGCTACTATGTCATCTGCTCGAACGTCATCGGCGGGTGCAAAGGGTCAACGGGGCCGGCTTCCGCTAATCCCGCAACGGGACGGCCCTACGCTCTCACGTTTCCGGTGATCACGATAAGGGACATGGTCCGGGCGCAGAAGCGGTTGATAGAGCACCTCGGGATCAATTGCCTCGCTGCGGTGGCCGGCGGTTCGATGGGGGGGATGCAGGCGCTCCAGTGGGCGGTCGCCTACCCGGAGGCGGTTCGGAAGGTGATCGCCATCGCCACGACCGCACGCTCAACCGCCCAGCAGATCGCCTTCAACGAGGTCGGGCGGCAGGCGATCACGACCGATCCCGCATGGGCGGGTGGAGACTACCCGGCCGATTCTCCGCCGGTGCAGGGACTTCGACTCGCCCGGATGATCGGGCACATCACCTACCTCTCCGACGGAGCGATGCGCGAGAAGTTCGGGCGGAACCTGCAGGACCGTGAATCCGTCGGCTACGGGTTTGCCACCGAGTTCCAGGTCGAGAGTTACCTCCATCATCAGGGCGACACCTTCACCCGGCGGTTCGACCCCAACTCCTACCTCTACATCACCCGGGCGCTCGACTACTTCGACCTCGCTGTGGACGACTCACTCGCCGCCGGCTTTTCCGGAGTGAAGGCCTCGTTCCTGGTCGTCTCGGTCTCATCCGACTGGCTCTACCCGCCGTATCAGTCCGAAGAGATCGTCAATGCCCTGGCGGCAAACGGGGTCGACGTCCAGTACTGTGAGATCCGATCGAACTACGGGCACGACGCCTTCCTCCTCGAGAACGGGCAGTTGAACTACCTTATCAGCGCGTTCCTCGATCACCTGCTCGTCCGGGACGTTATGGAGACCGGTGCCCCGACCATCGTCGAACGGGCCTCCATTAACGATGCAGCCAGGATCATGATCGAGAATGCCGTCAATCACCTTCCCGTGCTTGCCGAACGGGGTGATCTCGTCGGAATCGTCACCTCCTGGGATATCGCGAAAGCGGTCGCCTGCGGTTACGGAAGCCTCGACGAGATCATGTCCCGCTCGGTTGTCACCGCCTCCCCGGACGAGTCGGTCACGGAGGCCGCTCGAAGGATGGAGGAGCGCTCGATATCCGCTCTTCCCGTCGTCGACGCCGACCGGCGGGTGATCGGCCTCATATCGAGCGATGCCATCAGTACGCTGATAGGGCGATGCGCATAACCTTCGAGGGACGGCGGGGAGATGTCGGTACGGCTGATTCAAATACCATGATTGATTGAAAGGAGGCTGATATTTATGGGAAAGATATATCATGATATCACCTGGACGATCGGGAACACGCCGCTCGTCCAGTTGAACCGCGTGACGGAAGGCTCCCGGGCGACGGTCCTCGCCAAGGTGGAATCGTTCAACCCGATGGGGAGCGTGAAAGACCGGATCGGGATTGCGATGATTGATGAAGCCGAGCGGACCGGGGAGATCCGGAAAGGCACGACGATCATCGAGGCGACGAGCGGAAACACGGGGATTGCACTCGCATTCGTCTGCGCGGCCCGCGGATACCCGCTTATACTGGTGATGCCCGAGACAATGAGCATAGAGCGGCGTAAACTCCTCGCAGCGTTTGGCGCTGAGGTCGTCCTCACGCCCGGGGCCGAGGGGATGGGAGGTGCGGTCAACCGTGCGGCCCGGATCGCCGCCGAAAAGCCGAACACCTACTTCGTGCCCCGGCAGTTCGATAACCCGGTAAACCCTGCCATCCACCGCCGGACGACGGCCGAGGAGATCTGGCGGGATACCGACGGGACCGTCGACGCCGTCGTCGCCGGCGTCGGAACGGGCGGGACGATCACCGGGATCGCCGAGGTCATCAAGGCGCGAAAACCCTCCTTTAAGGCAATCGCCGTCGAGCCTGCCGAATCTCCCGTCCTCTCGGGCGGGCCGGTCGGCCCGCACCGCATCCAGGGAATCGGGGCGGGGTTTGTGCCGAGCGTCCTCAGGACCGACCTCGTCGACGAGATACTTCAGGTCGCCTCCGCGGATGCCTTTGCCATGGCCCGCCTGCTTGCCGCGAAAGAGGGGATTCTTGCCGGCATCTCGTCTGGAGCGGCAGTCCACGCCGCCTGCGCGGTCGCCGCCCGGCAGGAGTTCGAGGGGAAGGTGATCGTCGTGATCCTCCCGGATACCGGCGAGCGTTACTTGTCGACCGATCTCTTTGAAGCGTGAAGTTATGGGTGAGATGCGGTGAGCATCAGGGAAGACATCCGGACGGTCTTTGAAAAAGATCCGGCGGCCCGGTCGACGCTTGAGGTGATCTTCTGTTACCCGGGCCTCCACGCGGTCTGGGCGCACCGGATCGCGCATGTCTTCTACTGCCACCGGCTCTACTTTCTGGCCCGGCTCATCTCACATCTCGCCCGGGCGCTGACCGGGATCGAGATCCACCCCGGCGCGAAGATCGGCCGCCGGGTCTTCATAGACCACGGTTCGGGCGTCGTGATCGGGGAGACGGCGGAGGTCGGCGACGACGTCCTGATCTACATGGGCGTGGTGCTTGGCGGCACCGCGCTCGAACGGGTGAAACGGCATCCGACCATCGAGGACAACGTCGTCATCGGGACGGGAGCGAGCGTCCTCGGTCCCGTCACCGTCGGGCGCGGGGCGAAGATCGGAGCAGGTTCGGTCGTCATCCGCTCCATCCCCGCCGGCGCGACGGTCGTGGGCGTTCCGGGCAGGATCGCCGGCCCGAAGTGCCCCGGGGAGCGCGACCTCGACCACGGCGACCTTCCCGACCCGATGCTCCGGGTGGTCAGCCGCCTGCTCGACCGGCAGAACCGGATCGAGGAGCGGCTCCGGGCCATGGAACGGTCCGGGGTGTTTGCCGGCGCCGGAAAACGCCAGGAGGAGATCGCGCTTGAGGAGGATGTCCGGAAGGCGCTCAAAGAGGTGATCGACCCGGAGGTCGGGATCGACGTCGTCGACCTCGGCCTCGTCAAGGGGATCACCGTCCAGGACTCATCGGTGCTCGTGGAGATGGTCCTGACCACCACCGCCTGTCCGCTCGTCGACTACCTTACGGAGCAGGTCCGGCGCCGGGTGCTCGACGTAAACGGCGTCCGGGACGTCGAGGTGCAGGTACTCGACGAACCCTGGGACTGGGACCGGTTCGTCAGGCAAAAGGGACGCTCTTAGGGAACTCTGAAACCCGTTCGAAATTATATCAGGGAAGGTTCAGCATCCGCTCGATTGCCACCCGCGCCCGGGCGGCGATATCCTCCGGGACCAGCACCCGCGGTTCGAGGTGTTCCAGGGCCGCCAGCACCTCCGGTAGACCGGTCTTCTTCATGTTGACGCAGACTGCCCGGCTCGAGAGGGGGTAGAACATTTTTCCCGGGCACCGTTTCTCGAGCTGGTGGAGGAGTCCGACCTCAGTGCCGATGACGAACTCGCGCCCGGGGCTCGCACAGGCGTGCCGAACCATCCCTGAGGTCGAGAAGACGTGGTCGGCAAGGTCGATCACCCCAGGCGGGCACTCTGGATGGACGAGCACCTCGGCACCGGGATGGGCACGGCGTGCGGCCGTCACTTCGTCGGCCGTCATCCGGTCGTGGACGATGCAGTAGCCCTCCCAGGGAAGGATCTTCTTCTTCGTGAACCGGGCGACGTAGCGGCCGAGGTTTCTGTCCGGGAGGAAGATCACCTGTTCCGCTGCGAGCGACTCGACGACGGCAACGGCGTTTGCGGAGGTGCAGCAGATGTCGCTCTCTGCTTTGACCGCAGCGGAGGTGTTGACGTAGGCGACGACGGCGGCCTCCGGGAAACGTTCGCGGAGCACCCGCACCTCGCCGGCGGTGACCATCTCGGCCATGGGGCAGCAGGCATCGATTGCGGGGAGAAGGACGGTCTTCTCCGGCGAGAGGATTGCGGCCGTCTCGGCCATGAAGTCGACGCCGCAGAAGACGATGACATCGGTATCGATCGTCGCCGCTGCCCGTGCGAGTTCGAGCGAGTCCCCGACGAGGTCGGCGGCCTCCTGAACCGCGGGGACCTGGTAGTTGTGTGCGAGGATGACGGCGTTCTGCTCCTCCTTCAACTCGGCGATCCGTTCGATGAGCGTTTGATCGAGACTGGTAGACGGGATGGTATCACAACCTCTTCTGGTCAGGGTGTAATCTTGTTCACAACTGTTATCCCTGTGTACACTTAACAATTGTTAATGTGTGGCACGGCTGGATTTTCCGGCCCCCACGGAGGAGATCTCATGGCGCGAATTTTATCCGAACGGGACACGATGATCCTGAAGAAAGCCGCTCCGGAGTGCACGGGGCTGGCCTGTGCGGGTTCGGGGGGGCCGTATCGATCTATTCTTCCGCCGCTTGCGAACCATTACGCGGCTGATTCCGCCGATTTCCGGGAGCGGCTGGAGCGACTTGACGACGACGACCTCCGATATCTCACCGGGCTGATACTTGATGGAAGCGAGAGTCTCGGGTGTGTCCCTCCCGGGTATATCGAGGTCTTCCTCACCTTCATCGCGGATCGGCTCGGTCGGGATGCCGCTCTCTCGATCCTGCAGCACTACGAGAGCGAGGATGGGTGCGTCCCCTGACCTGCAATACATCGACTGGAAGGGAGATCCACGGTCTGCTGTTGAGGGCGTATCTGCCGTATTCTTGCTGCTTAGAGGATATTTATGGGGTAGCGGGATCAACGCTCTAGAGACGTATGCGGATCATTCTTCCGAATAAAAGCGCGCGGACGGTCTCCCGCCCCCCCATACCGATAGAGGAACTCCTCCTTGAACTCGGGATCAACCCGACGACCGTGATCGTCGTGAAGAACGGCAGAGTCGTCCCCGAGGACGTGACGGCGGGAGAGGACGACGAGATCCAGGTCATCCAGTTCTCGCACGGCGGGTGAACCGGTGCCTCCCGCGGCGAACCGGTGCTCCCGGTGCAGTGAACCTGCGGTCGTTCACCTCATCGAGCCGGAGCGGCGGTTATGCGCCAGTCACTTCATCGAAGACGCCGAGGCTCGCGTCTTCGCCGCCATGATGCGCGGACAAATGGTATCCCCGGGCGATCGGATCGCCGTCGGCCTGAGCGGGGGAAAGGACAGTACCACCCTCCTCCTGATGCTCCACCGCTTCCTGCCAGCGCTGGGAGGAAGCCTCATCGCGGTCACCGTCGACGAAGGCATCGCAGGCTACCGCGAGGAGACGATCACGGCCGCAAAGGCTCTGACGGATGAACTCGGCGTCGAGCATGTGATCGTCACGTTCGTCGATATCTTCGGAGACGATCTCGACAGGATACTTGCCGGAAGGGAGGGGCGGGCCTGCACCGTCTGCGGTGTGCTGCGCAGGCGTGCGCTCGCCGAAGCGGTAAAGCAGATCGGTGCGACGAAACTTGCTACCGGCCATAACCTCGACGATGAGGCGCAGTCGGTCCTCATGAACGTGCTCCGCGGCGACCTGCCTCATATCATCCACGATACCTCGACCGGGCAACCCGGGCACTTCGTCCCGCGGATAAAACCGCTCTCTGTCCTCTCCGAGAAAGAGATCACGACCTACCTGCTTCTCCGGGGTTACTTCCGCGACCTGCCCGAGTGCCCGTACGCCGTCACCGCGCTCCGGTCGGAGGTGCGGTCGATGCTTGCCGGGCTGGAGCACCGCCACCCGGGCACGATGGGCCGCCTCCTGCAGTTCCGCGACGGGGTCCGGCGCTCGGCCCGCCCGACGGAGCCGAAGGGCCCGCCCGGCACCTGCCGCATCTGCGGCGAACCCACGACCGGCGAGGTCTGCCAGGTCTGCCGGCTGCTCGGGCGAAAAGAAAAATTTTCTCCCCCGGGAGCCTAAAGCACCTCGTCCATGCTCCCGCTTCGGTATCCGATGAGGTCGAGCGCGATGTAGGAGAAACCGGCCTCTTCGAACCCGGCGACGATCGTCTCGCGCTCCATAAGAAGGTGCTCCATCTCCTTCGGTTCGACCTCGATCCGCGCTATCGTTCCGTGGCACCTGACCCTGACCTGGCCAAAGCCGAGTTCATGGAGGAGTTCTTCGGCAGATTCTATCATTCCAAGCTTTATATCGGTGATCTCCTCTCCGTAGGGTATGCGGGAAGAGAGGCAGGCGGCCGAAGGTTTGTTCCAGAAGGGGAGGCCGCTTTCCCGTGCAATGCGCCTGATATCCTCCTTTGTCAGACCGGCCTCGATGAAGGGATGCACCACTCCTTCTTCAGAACTTGCCGCAAGGCCGGGGCGATGCTCGGCCGTGTCGGAGAGATTGATCCCGTCCGCAACGACGGCAAAGCCATATTCTTTCGCCTTCTTCTTCAGGATTGCCGCATCCTTCTTCTTGCAGTAGTAACAGCGGTCCGGGGGGTTCTTCCGGAAGTTTTCGTCGAGATCGGGCGCGCGTACAATCTCGAACGACAGGCCGAATTCCTTCGCAATAGCCTCTGCCTCCGCGATCGCCGCTCTCGGCACGAGCGGGCTGTCGAGGAGGATGCAGTGTGCCTTATTCCCGAGCACTTCTTCGGCAACCACCGCGAGAAGCCCGCTATCCACGCCGCCGGAGAAGGCAACGAGCATCGAACCCTTCCCTGCGATCTTCTGCTCAAGGAGGGCTCGTTTCGGATCGTTTCTCATGGTTCCGGAGATTCCTGCCCGGTCCCGCACCGGTCACCCTCGCCCCGGACCTGCTTGCAGATCTCGCAGATCCGGTTGCCGAGGTTCTCCACCCGTCCTTCCTTGAGGTCCCATGCAAGAGACCTGATGGCTTCCTTCGCCTCTTCATTGAACTCTACGCGATATCCACGTCTTCCCGAGAGATACTGGGAGACCGCGGAGGGAGCGATCTCCATCAGCCGTGCTGCCTGGGTCTGGGAGACCCCGCATTTTACAAGGTCCACCGCGATTGCCGCCCGAATTGCAGGCAGGACGCCCCATATAATCTTCTGACAGGGTAAATCCATTGACGGTTACCTCATGTGTGCTGCCCGAAATGTGATCTCGTCACAATTGTGAATGGGTGTGAGAATACAAAATGATTTTGTACATCTGCATCAGCGGGGTCGGCCCCCCACCAGAGTCCTCGATGATGATATTGAGTCCCTATTCACCAAAATGTGGAAAGAATTGCCTGAAGAAGAACTATAATAGTGTGGGAGGGAGCATAGAAATATAGCGGGTTCACAATTGTGAACCCCTGTGCCAGGGTGGCGGAGTGGCTACGCGGTTGATTGCAGATCAACTTTATCCCGGTTCGAATCCGGGCTCTGGCTCTTTGCGACTGGCCTCGATTTAATGCAGGAGGCCGATCCGGCAGTGCCGGTGCCGCGGAGCAAATTTGAAATATCGGGCTTACTCCTGTGAGGGCGGATGCGGGTGCGGTGAAGAGTCTCGTTCCCGCTTAGTTTCGGGCGTTTGCACTCGAAGAACCGAACCGTCTGAATGACATTCCAGGAAGAGAGGATGCTGATGCTTTCACAGAATGAACGTGAACGATATTCACGACAGATCATGCTCTTTGGCGAAGAAGGCCAGGAGCGGCTGAAGAATGCGACGATATTCATTGCCGGGGCGGGCGGGCTCGGCTCCCCCATCTCCATCTACCTTGCCGTCGCAGGAGTTGGGAGGATTATTCTTGTTGATAAGGATACCGTGGAGCGGACGAACCTGAACCGTCAGATCCTTCATTACGACCGGGATATCGGCAGGAAGAAGACGGCATCCGCGCAGGAGAAACTGCGGGAGATCAACCCGGACGTTGCCGTGGAGGTTATCGATACGACGATCGACGAGACGAACGTGCGCGACCTCGTAGGGGAGGCCGACGGGATCGTCGATGCGATGGATAACTTCCCTCTCCGCTACCTGCTCAACCAGGTTGCCTTTGAGAAGAAGATCCCCCTCTTTCACGGTGCAATCCGGGGGTTCTACGGGCAGGCAACCACGATTCTTCCCGGAAAAACCGCATGTCTTCGGTGTACGTTCCCGAACCCCCCGCAAAAGGAAGTATTTCCGGTCGTTGGGGTTACGCCGGGATTCATCGGCATGGTGCAGGCCACCGAGGTGATCAAATACCTTGTCGGGACGGGCGAGCTGCTTGCAGATCGTCTTCTCCTCTGGGATGGGGAGCGGTCTGTGGTGGAAGAGATTGCACTTGAACGGAACCCGTCCTGCGAGGTTTGCGGCGGGAGGACCAGACACGGGGGAGATGCACTATGAAAGTTACTCTTCGTTTCTTTGCCCGGTTCGGGGAACTGCTCGGAAAAAGCCGGGTCGTCGATGCACCGGAGAATACGTCGCTTTCCGATCTTATACGGGATGCTGCGTCGCAGAACAGCGAAGGCTATGGATCGATCTTTGACGAACACGGAGCGTTTCGTGATTTTGTTATCCTGATGCGGAATGGAAAAAGGGTTCCGGCTGCTGCTGCGGACAGGACTCTCCTCTCCGAGGGAGACGAGGTGGCTGTCTTTCCGCCGGTTGCGGGAGGCTAACGGATACGGAGCCCCGCCGGGTTGTTTGGGGCTTGCTTCGTGGGCGACTCCGCATCTCCCGGCGCTGCCCTTTTTTTCTCTCAGTTGTTTTGCGGAACGGGATGAGCGTCACCTTGAATGATACTTTTTCGGGACCGATTTCAGGCGTCTCTTTGAGAACTGCCGCAATCGTGCAGGTTGCCGGGTCGTAAAGCCAGCAAATAGTGGAGAGTTGTGACCTCCTGCAGGCCGGAGTTTCGGAATGGTGCGGCGTTCCTGATCGGCAAAAGGAGAACGTGTTGTGAGGTTTTCAGGAAATTATGTCTGGGAGAGGGGGAAGATTCGCCTTTTCGGCGGGCTGCTCTCCTCCTCCCTCCGGCCCGGTGCTGAGAGTCTACTTATTCTGCCTGAGCCATCTGTCGAGGTCCACGCTTGTTATGGTGTCGGTATGGAACCTTCTCGTTTCAGGCCCTATTTCCCGGGAGTCCGGGTCCTCCTGTCTGAGGGATTGGCTGCCTGATCGGAGAATCCGAACGTTTCGTCTGTGCATTATGTTCACCTTCGTATGAAGTTCTGTTTTTTAATCGACCGGTTCTGTCCGCAAAAATATGTGGCCGTATCTTTCGCGACGCTTTCACGGAGTTCTCTTTGGTACGGCCGATACAGCGGCCCGAAGACGCAAGGGCCGCTGTCCGGTACGCGGGAGGTTAGGCAATCACAGGCGACAGTATTCTTTCGCGCCCCGTGCACTGCGTCCCGTAGCGGTAAATCCCACCTGGTTTTTCCCTCTCCTGGCGGGTACCTCTCCGAAACGCGGCATCGGTGTACGCATGATCATCCCTATTCACAATTGTGAATACTCTCTATATCACCGGCTTAAAGATAACCGTTGGGAAAGCGGCAAGATTACACGGCAAAGTTTGCCAAAATGTCCGTATACTTATGGATCGATGTCCTACAGATAGAGTAGACCACTCGAAAATGGACCGACCCTGCCAGGGTGGCGGAGTGGCTACGCGGTTGACTGCAGATCAACTCTATCCCGGTTCGAATCCGGGCCCTGGCTCTTACTCTTCTTTCAGCATTTGGATCGCTGATGCGACGCTATCCTCTCTCTGCAAGGAAGCGTATCTTTTGTTGTGTTCGTCTCAAACCCGGTCAACCACACCGGTCTACCGGTCCTGTCAACTACCCCCGACTGAAAGTCGGAGGCATGATACCGTAGATGGCATCATGCTCTTTACAGGCTTCGCGATTCCACCTCTCCCCCGCGTGTTGGGGAGCGGACCGCAATAGGCCGGTTGACGGCGGCCCTGGCAGCAATGTCGCTGCACTGTGGTGTCGTTTGCGCCGGTGTATAGCCGTGATCCGCAGGAGATGCTCCTGCTTCGTGCCTTCCATGGCGCAACAGATATTAAGTATAGCCGTGCGCGGGGTGAAAGTGTAACGGGATATGCGAAGGGCCGATTCCTCCCACGACTTAAGTCGCGGAAATCCTCGGCCAATTTTCTTGAGTCGAGCCTTCCTCGGGGCACCGTGACCGCCCCGGGTCGCCGCATGGCGGATCGCCTTTTGGCGGTGACGGTGCGTTATCTCCTGACCGGGAGCCACTCCGGTCATCCGATCAGCAGGAGAACCGGAAAAAATCGCCTCTTTGAGAATCTATTTGTATGCGCATAGCTTACATACGATCTGGCGTTCACAATTGTGAACGTAATGCCTGGGTGGCAGAGTGGCTATGCGTCCGA
>ENA-UOOI01001125-UOOI01001125.1-fermentation-metagenome-genome-assembly--contig:-NODE-1125-length-29671-cov-7.822224_pt1 | contig 29671 bp, 37 predicted proteins | sample MGYA00245779_ERZ724027 | MGnify/ENA primary metagenome ERZ724027 (study PRJEB28704, sample SAMN03018318) | fermentation metagenome | biome: anthropogenic terrestrial biome; feature: soil; material...
TAAGGGAGTAGGTCGGGTAACCGGCGCGAGAGTTCAAATCTCTCTTTCTCCGCCATATAGCTTGAAAGTCCGCATGAATGCTGAATTTGTGCGGGCTTTCGTTTTGCCTTTCTATGCCTAAAACATTGTGCGGCATTGTGGAAAATGGTTTAAGAGTGTGCGCTATTGCTGTCTGCGTTGCTGTCAAATTATCTTTAAAAGTAATGGCTTTTTGAAGAACATAAAAAGCCCCCGGATTTCTCCGGAGGCTGTCATTATACTTATGCGCCCGTCTTAGCGGTAACCTTACTTGCGGCATCACTAAGAGCTTTCTGCGCCGCCTGCGTGGATTCTAACGCAGACTTAACTTTTTCTGCTGTCTCTGCGGATATACTTGCGGATGCCGTAACAGCTTTCTTCTCATCGTCCGTAACCTGGGCGGCTGCCGGGTTAGCTTTGTTGTACAGGTCATTCCACACGGACTGGATTTCATTCTTTACAGCCGTCTCGTCGAATGTAATATGATGGGTAGCACAGTATGATTCCACGGAGTTGAGCACATAATTAAATTTCTTTGTGCCGGATCCGTTACTCGGGAATAGCGTTTCAGCGGCCTTGACACCGTTTGCAACCAGCTCTGAAATTACAGATAGCTGATTAACCGTAAATTTAGATTTTAGCCAAGGGACAAGGTATGTAGTAATTAGCCCCGCAAAGATTGTCCCGAGTACGCCAATAACCGCCGTAATGATTGATGTAATGTCAATAGTCATATAAATCCTCTTTCTGCCGGGTCAACCGGCTGTATTATTTTCAGCGGGCGGATTTCCCGCAAGCTGATTTTCTTCAGGTGGAACGGGATCCGCCATTTCCTGCATTTGCTTCATGGATTCATAAGTCTGTGCTGCATTCTGGATGCCGGAAACCGGATCGCCGCTGGATAAGCCTGCCGCGATTCCAGTTGCAAGGGGCGTTGCCCATTTGCTATGTTCAAAACCAGATTTTCCGGCATATTGAACCGTATTCGCCACAATCACCATAGCCGCACAATTCATCATTCCTACGGCATTTTCAAGGCCGCAGAACCATCCTACCAATACAACAATGATAAATGCGCCGCAGCCAATATAAACAAGCGTTGTGACAATCTTATGCGTACTGGTGCCTTCGAGCCACTTGCGAAGCCGCGTCATGCAACCGTCCCCACGTTTGTTCTCGTCGATCCAATATAAAATCCGCATGAGCCTCGGCCGGCAGCCCTAAACTTTGTAAAATAACATTCCCCCTGTTTTACCGAGCTTCCGACCGGTGCAAATATGGCATGATTTCCGGAAACGACCGGTGCGTTGCTTTTAAGCTGGTATATTTCGCCTAGCTTTTTTGTAAACTGTGCTGGCGTATCTGTCCACGGCATTTTTACGGCGCCGACGCATACGCGCTTGCCATTTATGTAAAATCCAACGCCCGGAGTAACTGCAACTGCTTTGAATTTTGTAATATGGTATCCTCCAATCAGACTATGGGCAATTTGCTGGAAAGCGTTGCTTGCGCATTTTATCAAGGATCCTGTTTTGAATTGATATGTCATTCCGGGGCACAGAGTAATCATACCGGCTGTATCACAATAGCCAGAATCTGTTGCGGGCGCCGAACCATATGACGGCAAAGAATAAGGCTTCCCAGTCATGCAGGCCGCCACAGCTGTTTTAAAAGCCGTCCAGCACGCCGGATGCTCTACATAATATTTTGGGCATACCTTTCTAGTCACGTCGTAATGGCGGATAAGGCTGGACGCCGGGTTTAATCCGTATTTTTTGCACAGTGCGGCTGCAAGTTCAACCAGCGATTTTTCCCCGGCTTCCGTAAATTTTCCGGAAGAATCCGGATGGCATGTTTCAATTGAAAGGCTGTATGCGTTTGCCTGACAAGTACAATAGGCATATTCATTTTCCGGTATCAGCTGAATAATTTCCCCGTTCAACCCTACGCAGAAATGGCAAGACGCATATCGTTTTGCACTGATGCATGGACCGTTGAAATAGTCCCGCTCATTCTGTGCTGTTGCTCCGGGATCCCCCGTGTAATGAATTGCAATAGCTGTCACGCGCCGAAGTGGGATTCCCGGGCGCGTGTACTTGTTTGGCTTTATAAATTCTTGTTTGACGTTCATTCCGTATTTTCCTTTCTCCCCGGATGGTCCGGAAGTTTTTTAATTCTGTTATACAGCTCTGTCCCTGTACTGTTTCCGCCTAGCGTATGGTACGGGCTGTAAAGGTACTCGATATTTCGCATATCTTCTACGGTTGCATATCCTTTTTGCATACATTCGGCATATTCCCCATAAATGCGGTCATGCAGGAGAGCCTTTACTCCGGATTCTATTGCCCCCTGCCGCCCCCAAAGGCGCTTAATTGCTGCAACCATGCCCCCCACAATGGCCGCTGCGATTGCTCCCCACAATGGCGAAATCCATTCATTCACTTTTACACCCGCTTTTTATTCTTTTGGCATGGTCGGCCAGTTTATGCTGTATGGGAATCCACTTTGGATTGGAACATCCCGGAGCGCCTGCTTGTAGGCCGTCCACTCTTTTTGTTTGTCCTCCGCCATTGCAGCCCATTTTTCGGAGTTGCAATATTGAAGGTCGCACTGGTTCAGCAAATTATCCCGATAGTTCCTTACCTTTGTACCTTCTGAAGCAATTTCCGCCGTCTTTGCTTTTTGGAGCCATGTATTATAATTGGATTCAATCTGCGCCGTGAGGCCCGGGGAATAATCCGTTTCATAGCTGTATTTGTCATAGTCCCACGACGGCATTGTCTGCCCTGTAATCCCATCAACAACAGGGTTAGATTTCACGTTGTCGCAAAATTCAACCGTGCATTTTGTCCCGTTACGGAGAATCTGAAATGCCTTTTCGGGCATGACCGCACTGGATACTTTCACGCCTTATCACACCTTTCATACGTTTCACTTTGATATACGGCCTAATCCATTTTTGGTACAGGCCGTAATTATTTGACCGCTTAAACCATCCTAAATAAGAGAGGATGGACTTGCAATTGTGGGGATTCCATGATTTTCTTTTCGCAGTTCTCCTGATTTTCCTCGTAATACGGAGCATCAGGGAGCGCCGCAAAATCGTTTTGCCGTGAAAGAACCGGTATCCGAGAAAATCAGTCCCACGAGCGTCTACCTTATATTTCTGCCATTTTGGATTGAGCGCCAAGCCTATATTTTTGAGATATGTTTCTATTGCGTCTTTTGCCCGGCCAAGTTTCCGCTTATTTGAGCCAAGCAGGATCATGTCATCCATGTACCGGGCGTAATATTTCACGTGAAGATGCTCTTTAATATAATGGTCTAACCCTTGAAAATAAAAATTTGCGAACCACTGGGACGTAACGTTTCCGACCGGAAGCCCCGGGGCGCTGTCTATAATCAGGCCGAGAAGCCGGAGTAATTTTTGGTCTTTGAACACTCTGCAAAGCATTGCCTTTAAGCAGTCATGATTAATAGACGGGTAAAAATGGTGTGTGTCCAATTGGAGGCAATACTTTGTTCCTTTCGGGTCTGTATGGAGCCACCGCTCTATGTACCGCTTTGCTTCATCCTTTCCCCTGCCGGGAACAGATCCGCAAACGTGCGCGTCCATTCCACGACTAAGAGCAGGGGCAATTTGAAGCAAGACGGCCCATTGAATGATCTGATCCGGGAAGAACTTTGGAATTAGAATATGCCGCTCTTTTTGCCGTGAGCCTTCCCACACAACTTTTTTTCGGTATGGGGAAGGTTTATAAGTTTGTGTAATCAGCAAGTATTGTATTTCATCAATGCAGTCCTCCTCATTGTTCAAAACCCGCCTTACGTCGCCGCGTTTTTGTTTGCCATGCGCCGCGCGAATAATGGCATTTTTAATATTTTCTCGTGTATAGACTTTCTCATAGATGTATCCATACCGTTTCATTCTTTCTTATCTACCTCACGGACGTTTGACACTGCTACTAGTCCATGTCGCTTCGGTGAATTTTTGGCAAGAGCCAAGGATCTGCGGGCGCAAAATATTCCGATAAGATAGCGACGCGCCAATGTTCGTGTTCGTGTTCGACGCTGTGTTCTCGTTCCAGTTGAACGGCCCAGCGTTCGCACCGTTGCTCCAATTGCCGCAGCGCCCGTAAACCCTGCGTTAAGGGGAAAAGCGTTCCCCTTAACAATTCCTTTTACTGCGGCGTTGCAAAAAGCGACGCGCCAAAGTACGTGCTCGTGCCCGACGCCGTGCTCTCGTTCCAGTAGAACGGCCCAGCGCGCGCACCGTCGCTCCAATCGCCGCCTACATATCTAATATATCCGTTGCTGCCTTTATAGAAATAGTCATGATATTTGCTGGAAGATTCATCGGATGCCACTGCGGACGGTACCATTCCATACCCATTTGCATAATTCATATCGTCTATCCATCCGCTTTCTGGGAGCGCCGGGCCTGTTAAATATCCGCTCCCAGAATCGTTGTAGGGCCCGTAGATTTTATAAAGAAAATCGGCGTCATTTTGGGAAATTCCGTCCATAAAGTCATACACATTGCCCCAAAAATGCTCAATCCCCATGAACTTTACGCCGTTTGTTCCGGTCTGGTCGCCCCAGATAAGGGGCTTTCCATTCAACGTACCGGATTCAACTGCATTGCCTGCTGACGTTCTGCCTAACCCGAGAAGCGCCTGCCCGTTAAGTCCACGGAAAAATAACGTCATAAGTGCCGCAAGAAGCCGGTCTTTTGCCAATTCGCGGATTTCATATCCGGTTCCGTTTGCGTTGGCTGCCGTGCGAAATGCTCCGATTGTTTGAGACACTGTAGGAACTACCCCGCACAGAGAACGGAGCTTTCCGTTGTAAATCGTTCCTTTATACGCCGGAAGATAAATCACGCTCTGTGCTGCTCCGGAACGGTTCAGAAAAGCATTACAGCACCATGTATCGTCCTGCGGCTGCTTTGCAAGTTTGAAACAGCGATACGCGGTTCCGTCCGGTTCTGTCTGGTTGAACCATTTGTAATACATCAATGGAAGTTCGTTCATCACGTCTCCGTCGTCACCGGAACGAATATCTGAGGAAGTCCCGTTTGCCTGATGCTCATAGTCGTAAGTTAAAAAGCTCGTCTTTTTAAGATAATATTGTGGGATAAGGCCTTTCAAAAGGCACGGCTTTACATCAAGCGCCCAATGGCCCTCCCATGATCCGGGGCTCAAACTTCCACTATTCATTGACATCGGTTCAAAGTCTGCCGCACCGTCCGTGTAGGTTACTTCGCCGGTTGCTACATTGATTTTGTACCCGACAATATCCGGTGTCGTTTTCAGCGTTAAAGTGAGTTCCTGTGTTTCGCCCCCCGTAATGGTAACGGTCGCCGCCGCGCCGTAATACTGCGACGGATAATCCAACAGCACCACATAATAAGTGTGATTGTCAAGCAGGCTAAAGGTCGTGTTCCCAAGCGCGTCAAGCGGCTGGACGTAATTACTGCCGAGTTGCTCATTGCGGATACGGACGCGCGTTCCGGAGATACTGCCACTATCCTCGGATACAACGTGAACAGTCAGGTTTCCGGAGAAATTAAGGGGAAGCTGATCCGGATTTATTTTTCCGCTTTCGTCAAGGCTGGGAATTCCGTTCGGCCGGTCTTTCTGTACATTAATCCGTCCGGTGATCGTTTCGTCCAGTTCGCCGCCCGAAACGTCCTCAAACTGAACCATATGATCCATTGTTGCCTTGTTTATAGGCGTTCCTTGCTTTGTAATGTCCGCCGCCCGTGAAATATCGTAAGTATTTGCTTCCCCGTCTACAGGCGTAATGGTAAACCGGTTCAGGTTCTGCCCTTCTTCATCCTGAAAAGTAATCTTTGCCATTTATAAGTTCCCTCCTAAAGGAAAATAAAGTTGCTGGCCTGCTGAGAATGTCCCCATGCGCTTTACGCTGAATTGAAGCTCCTTTACGTATTCATAGACCTGTGAAATCAATGATTCCATTTCATTCAAAAGATTCCAATCAAATTTGCTTTGGAAAGTATGACTTGCCGCAACTGCTGCTGCTTCCATGTATGTCCCAGTATTGTTTGTAATTACTGTATAGGGAGCATAAATTTCAATGCTTTTTGGTGTTAAAGTTCTATATGCGGTTGTATTCGCCTTGTAGGCAACAATAACCGGAGTGCCCGCATCATATTGGGCCTTGAGATAGGCTTTCCAATCGTCTAAAGAAGATTGTGCGTGCTTTTCATCATAAATATAAATTGCTCCTTCATCTCCTGTGGACAGGCTTACAGACTGTATCCTTTTTTGTGTTGCATCTAAAGCAGATATGTAATGTGTAGAAATTACTTGATTAATGTCAGACTGTTTATGAAGCATATCTGAGCGAGCAAATTTCCATCTATAAAAACCTGCTGTATCTGTATTTTCTCTACTCCAATTTTCTGTGCCTTTAAGTGTCCATCGCCAAACTCTTATTGCGCTTTCGCCGCTTACAACATTAACGCTGTCTGATGTGCCATCTGGAAGTCCATCATTGTTAACGGCGTATGTTTGCTCTAATGTTCCACTCTTTACTGTAACGGATTTTGTAGGCTGAAATGTATATGGATTATCCGGTGACTTTTCGCCAGAACCAATTTCGAGAGTTTTTCCGAAAATGATTAGGCTTGAAAGTGTGCCTGGAAAGATATTATCCATCTCGATTTTCGTACCGGAAAAGGATTTTTCCCATTTTTTTAGGACTGCGTTAATATTGCTTTCCATCCTTAAAACTTCGCTGGACTTTGGGAAGTCTGTATGCTGCCATGTCTTGAACTGCGTCACTGCATCATAAAAATCTGAAATGAGCTTTGTATTATCTTCAATTCTCTGCCAATCCGAAATGTTGATCATGTCCGTGCTTTCCCATGTTTTAGGCTTTGTCCATATCATTCTGCCACCTCACTGTCTCCGGAAAGGCCGCCGTCATAAGTAAAGTGCATTTTTTTGATCTGCGCCTCTCCGTACTCTCCGAATACATTTTCAACGCTCACAAAGTCGGACGCCTCTACGGCAGGGTTTATCCACCATTTGAACGATTGCGTCGTGCGCTTTTGAAGCTGTTCAAGAACCCATTCGGCTATATACTCTGCCGTATCGACCTGCCCAATCAGCGTAATGTCTTTCACGTCAAGAGAATTCGGAGTAACGCTCTGTACGGCGTCCGGGAGCTTTGCCGATACAGTCTTTGAGGATGATTGATATACTTTCCCGGTAATGGTAATCTTTCCGCTTGCGCCGTGTAAAGCACAGGCGCAGGCATATATTTCAGCGCTTTCATAAGTGCCGGAAATAGAAACGCTCGTTGCTGGATAAGAAGAAAAGGTAATAACTGTGTCCCCAGAAACGGTTCCTTCATAGAGTTTATCCGTCGTGTCTTTCGGAGCCCACTCATATTCCTGCACGTTTACCTGATTGTAGTATTTTCCAAGCGCCGTTTTTGGGCTTTGATAAAGGGAGCGGTCTATTACCGCAGGGTTTGGGAGCGGTTCCTGCTCTTTTGCAAGAATGATTCCCTGTCCGCATGAAAAAGTGCCCATAATAGAGTGGCTTCGGTAAATAGTGTTTTTATCCAATACAATGGCATTCCGCGTTTCTTCTGTCGCCCGGTAAACAAGGATTTTGCCATACCGGTTTACTTTTATGACTGCCCCTAAGGCAAAGGCAATGCGCTGTAAAGCGTCCTTGAAGCTCATTGGGGCGATATACCCGGTCAAAGTTACGTCGCGGATATTCGGGTGAATATAAAATAAAGGATTGCCCAATTCGTCATAGCACCCGGCAGCAGCAAAAAGCTCCGTCAGCACAACTTCCCCGCGCTCTGCGGAATACATTCGAGACTTATAATAGGTTCCTGTCATTAGGGAAAGGATGTCATAAGCCGTGAATTTCGTTGTATTTTGCGACGGGGATTCCCATTTGCTTAAATAGTGTTTGCCGAGCGGAACCGATTCCCATTCCCCATTTACAAGTAGATCGGCACCTTCTGTAAGCTCCTGCCGCTCCTGCAAAAATCGAACTTCATTTTGCGGATTGAACATATTGAATCGCTGATCCATATTGTTCAGCGTTACCGTCATGGAGTTGCTGGAAACCTTATTGCTTGTCAGGTCTATTTCTTCCAGTACATCAAAGTTTAAAAGATTTTGCAATTCGTCACTGTATTTGTATTCGATCCCAAAATCAATTTCTAACAGTTTCGCATAATGGTAAGGAAGAACTTTTTTTATTTCAAATATGAGCTTGTTATAATTTTCCACCGGAAAATTAAGCTTAATTTTTGTCGAATCCACGGTAAAATCTTTTGTCCCGATCAATGTGTCGCTGTTGTATGCGGATGCCGAAATCTCAAAAATGGGTTCTGAAAATGTAAGCGTAAATCCGATTGAGCTATGGAGTTTTGCAAAAGAAAATGTGACGGATGGGTTGCTTGCAAATGTTCCATCTTCTCCGGACAATTTTTTACTCCACCATCCGAAATTTATTCCGAACGTGTTCTCCGGGAAAAGTTCCATGCTGCCGTCAACTTTAAACTGGTCTTTTTCACACGTTCCATACACCGGAGCCTTGTCAATGGAATCAACTGCATTTTGCGCAGGGGCAAAGCCCTGGCTTTCTGCGGATGCTGTGGCGTCTCCCTTTGCGGTAACGTCAAATAGGCCAAAAGAAACCCATCCGCGCCACGTACGTTCCGCAGCTTCCGCCGCAGGATAATAATTTTCAGAAACAGGAATCATTTATCCCACCTCAATATTTCCGCGCATATTGCTCAATAAAATTACATTTCGTGTCTTTCCATTTTGAAATCTTGTGGGTTCCTTCGCTGTAATAAGACCGCATCGTAGCCGATAAAGGATTTCCACGATACATGGAAAGCGTTTTCCGCGTACCGTCCGGATACGGGAAGTTTACTGGGAAAAACTGTGGAAGGCTGTCGAGGAGATCCCAAAATTTATAATATTCTTCAGCATCAGGCACAAGGTCCCATGTGCAAGTAAGTTTTCCACGTTTACCGACACGGTTCCGGTGGACCGTCCCGTCGGTCGATTGAAATCCGTCCGTGTCAAGATCTTCAATGGAATATTCCAGCGTGGCCGGGGTCGGAATCCATGTCCCGTTGATCTGTAAAAGGCCTTTATACACATACGCCACGCTATCACCTCCAAAATAAAAAAGAGCGCCACCCTGAAAGGATGACGTTCAATGACGTTCTACACCTTATTTATATTATAGTTCATTTGCAAATGGATAATGGCCCTATTTTAAATAGCTGCTCTTTAATCATCAGCAAAAATATGATATATTGTTTACGAAAGGAATGATAATTTATGGTGTGCCCTAAATGTCATAGCACTGATGTAATCGTACAGGCTGTAGCTGAAGAGAAAAAGAGAGGCTGTTTAATGTCTACTCTTTGGGTAATCCTTGCTATTGTAACTGTTGGAATTATTCTATTATTTATTCCACTACTTAAAAAGGGAAGCAAAACCCGCACGTATGCCGTATGTCAGACGTGCGGATATAAATGGAGAGTTTAATTATTCTAGTTTATCTGCTGCATCTGAGAAAGCCTGCATATATTGTTCAAACTTTCCTGTATCGAATGTTGAGCTGCTATTCGCCACCGGTTTTTTTGCCTTGACATTTTTGTACAGCGAATCAGTTTCGCCGGACAGCTTTGTCCATATGCTTTTAATGCTTGAATATTTGCTGTCATCAAGTTTGGAAACATACGAATCATAATCAGCTTTTTTCTTCATGGAACTGTCCAACTGCTGGAGAGTGAAATCAATATCCAGCGATTCTCCCGTTGAGCTTTTGCCTGTCTTTACGTAACTGTCAATATCGCAAAATCCTTTGTTCCAGATATCATCAGTAATATAGTCACTAATTTCGTTTAGTTTTTCTTTCGAAGATTCAGCTGAAGATGATGCACTTCTGGAAGAGCCTGTTCCGCCGAATGATTTAGAAATCTCGTTTCCGGCGTTGACTAAATTTGATGAAAACACATTTTGTAAATCATCATTTACTTTATCAATGTACCATTTTTCATCAATCTTTACACAGTTTACTTTAATTGTTTTGCTGGCAAATGTCTCTTTTGTAGTTTTGATTCTGCTCTTCATCAATTTTGTAATTTCTTTTTCTGAATCATCAGAACTCGCCGAATCTGTAAATGCTTTTGCAAAGGCTTTTGAAATATAATCCGTTATAGAATCTTTAAACATTGGCGCTGCATCAACAAATTTGCAATCTACTGTAACAGTCGCAGAACTATCTTTTTCATCAGTGCTTTTAATGGTATATTCTACTTTTTTGTTGTTTCCCTTTAAATAGTCAATTAGGTCTTTTTCTAGGTCTGCTTCTTCACTGTCTGATGCTGCGGGCGACGACGCTTCGGAGCTTGCATTCTTTGGATTGACAAAGGTACTTGCTTTCGTTGTATCGGATGCTTTTTCCGCTTCAAAGTACCCTTTTACGGTATCCTCTGGCTTTGCCTTACTTTGGCAGGCGGATAAACTAAATACAAGTGCAATGCTCAATATGGCGCATGCTGCTTTTTTCATGGAAATTCCCCCTTTTCTTAGATTATATCATGCTTCAACAAAATTTTAAATATGAAATACCGCCTTTCTTATCGAAAAGCGGTATTCTTTATATGCCGAAAAGGGCTTTTCCAATTCTTTGATCTTCTGCTTCCCTTGCCGGGCGTGCTGCCCTGTCAAGCTGCGTAGAATCAATACTAAGGCTAAGGTCTTTGCTCATAATTGCAGAAACAATGGAGCCGCGCAACGCTTCCAATTCGTTTAGAATTTCTGCCGCAAACGGACCGTTCGCGTCTTCCACGGTTTCTTTCATGATATTTTGTGGAGCTACGATTTCCGGGTTCTGTGCGGCACCTGCATATTCGGCTACATTGACAAGCGTTGATTGCTTTAGCACACCACCAGTAGCCAATTTTGGAATAGCTTTAATATGCGGAATATTTACTCCGAAGGTTTTACTTCCTCCGGGCGCCCATTCTGGCGTAGAAATATGGATCTTGTTTAGTCCACTGATAACCCAATTTATTGCGTCTATCACTTTGTCTAACATTCCAATTGCAGTATTGGCAGCGTCTTTGAATATGCTCTTAAAAGCATCTTTTACACCGGCCATCATGTCAGTCCATTTTTTCTTTGTGAACCAAGGGGCAACGCTGCCGTTCCACCATTTTACAATGGCAGTGCCATCCCACCATTTTTTGATTTCATCCCATTTTGCCTTTGCGGCCTGCTGAACGTGTTCAAATTCATCCTGCCATTTTTTCTTTGTGAACCAAGGGGCAACATCATCATTCCACCATTTTACAATGGCAGAATTTTCCCACCACTTTTTGGTTTCAGCCCATTTTGTCTTTATGGATTTTTGAAGGTCTTCAGAAAATATATCCCATTTTGATTTTACTGTGCCGTTCTGCCAATCAACCTGATCAACTAAATCACCGGATTGTTTTTTAGCTTCGGCTACGACTTTTTGATGCCCATCTTCAGCCGCTTTAACCTTTCCGTCACGTTCTTTGTCTGCTGCCTTAATCAGTTTATCTGCTTCATCAGAAGAAATAGTATGGGTTTCGTCGCGCTCCCTGATAATCGCAGCGACCCGGTCATTATACTGCTTGTTCGCATCTGCAATGACTTTGTCTGTTGTCGTTTTTGAGTTTTTGACTACGTCGGCGGCTTCCTGCGCGCTTAGTTTGGTGTGGTTGACCCGCATATTATCATAAATGGCCTGCTCTTCAATCTGATTTTTGGATAATGCTTTTACGCCATTATCGTACATCTGGCTCTTAATTTTGTTGATCTGGTCTGATTCATTCTTTGTAAGGCCCCGGTGTTCGCTGGACGCAGTATCAAGAATTTTTTTGATTTTGTCCTGCCCGTCCTGCTCAGATTTAACCCGTTTGTCGTACCCTTCGTTGACATTTTTTATAATTTCGTCGGCTTCCTGTTTAGAAAGGCCGCCGGTAATGGAAGAAAGGTCTTGAATCGTGCTGATACTTTCATCACGCTGCCTCTTAAAACCGGCAATGGTTTGATCGGCCATCCCCTGAATGTTCTTATTGATTTTATCGGCCATATCTTTTGTGACCTTATCTCCGGACCATTCAAGCTGTTTCAGATCCTTATCGGCGCTTTCAGACAGAGCGTTAAATGCTTTCATTGCTCTTTGGGTGGATTCACTTACTTTGTTGCTAAAAGCTGTAAGCTGAATGGAACTTCCGCCCTCTCCGAATATAGAGCCGACTAAATTCCATAAATCGTTCAGGGCTTTTTTGCCATCTTCTGCCGCTTTTGGTAAATCCCCTTTTAAAACATCGTCAAGCGCGTGTAAAGCGTCTGCAATCGTTTGTAGGGCGCTGGCAACAACTCCTCCTGTCCATTCTCCCATTGGCTGCAAAAAGTTGTTCCAAAACCACACAAATACTGGCTTTGCGGCCTCAATAGCGTCGTCAATAATTTTAATAGACGTGGCTATAATATCGAGTACCTTTGGTGCTATGGTATTCATACACCATTCGCCGACAGGCTCCAACACATGATCTAGGAACCAGAGGAGACCTTCTCCGACGTGCTCTGCAAACGGTTCAAGGGCTTTCCATATATCGTCTATGCCCTTATTAATGGCGCTCCAGTTTACATCAAGGTTAAATCGAGTAAGAATCTGGAGAAGCCCCGGAAGTCCAGTCCCAAGTGTCCATTTTCCAAGTGGTACAAGGTAATCATTGTAGAAGTCCTCAAAGCCTTTAGCCACAAAAGTTTTAAGCGGCTCTAAGGACACGGCTAACAGTTTAAAGGCATCAATAGTAGGCTGCGCGTATTCTCTCCATTTTGCGAGTTCCGTTTTGATCTTGTCGCCAAGAGACGCCAAGTCTGAAGGAATTTTTTTGGTTTCAAACATATCCTCATAGGCCGGCATCCCTTCCCCTGCGTCTGAAGCGGTTTCAGGTGTTGCAGCCGTTGATGATGTGCTTGATTTCTTAGTCTGGATTACATCCAGTTCATCAAAATCTGCCAGAGAGCCTTTATTTGCATCTGCGGCTTCTTTCGCGGCCTTTGCAGCTTCTTTTTCCGCATTCGCTGCCTGCTTTGCCTTATAGGCGGTTTTGCCAAGAGTACCTGCATAATCAACAGACGCTTTTTTTGCCACAACAACAGTTGACGCGCCGCCAAAAATACGGGCGTTCAGCATTCCTATCCAATTAAACAGTTCTGCCAGTTTGTTTATCAGCTGAGTGATTGCCGGAGTGATTGCCTGTATAAGAGGCATTACCGCGGTTGCAAAACTGTTTTTGAGATAAAGGGAGCTTGTAGCCAGCCTTGACATAGCCGCGTTTGCGCTGTTAGTCGCCCATGCCATATCATTAATTCCGGTTTTTACACCTTCTATTACTTGTCCAAAGGCACGGTAAGCAATCGAAAATAGCATGGCATACTTCAATATGTTCAGTAGCCGTGAAAATCCGTTTGTGCCTTTTTTAGCAGAACGCTGTAATTGGTCTCCGTATTTCTTTGCTGAGCGCGTAGCTGACTTTGTGGCCGTTTCGACTTTGTGTGCGCTCTCACTACCATAATTGCCATATTTCTTTGTTGCGTTTGTTGCTGAGTTCGCGGCTGTTTCTACTTTTCCAAAACTTTCTTTGCCATGAATGCCTATCTGTCCGAGTGCAGACTTTACGTTGTTGAGAGACGCATAAAATTGTGCCATAAATCTTTGGAAGCGAGAAGTATTGGGCACTTCCGAGGGTGTGCTGGGTGAAACTTTTGGAGCGCTTTCTTCTCTCTGCGGCGCGGCGCTGTATAAAGGCAGCATTTTTGCCCGGGCTGCATTTTCCGTTGCCTCTTTTACTTCCTGAGTGCGGGTTTTGTATTGAAGCAATTTGTCGTTTAATATATCCAGCTTTACCGCAAGTTTTTGGTATTCTTCGTCGGTGCCAAGCAAAGCATTTTTTGCCTGTTCAAGAAGTTCCGGGTCTTTCTTGTAAAAATCAGAAAGTTTATCAATATGGGAATTTGCTATTTTATCCATTTCGGCTTTTACTTTGCTGATCTCTTTTTCAAGTGCCTGAGCGCCTGAACGCGCTTTTTTAAAGCCTGTGGTAGATGATTCTGCCGATTTTTCGGCGCTTTCTGCTGCCGACTGTGCATTGCTGCTAATTTCTTTTATGGCGTCCTTAATCTGCTGTGCAGCGTCTTGAATGCTTTTTGAGTTTTGAGAAACAACGCGGTTGATCTGTTCGGATGCCTGCTTAATTGCCGCAGTTTGTGATTGAACATTCGGAAGTTGGGCAGAAAATGTGTCCTTAGCCTGCTCACGGAGCTTTGCCATCCCGGCCAGCGCATCTTTGATATTCGCTTTTACAAGGATTTCGATTTCCTCTACTGTTACCGGGCCCATATCATCACTCCTAAAAAAATAGAGCGCCATCCTTTCGGGTGACGTTCAATGACGTTCTTATTTTTATACGCCGAGAAACTCTTTCCATCTCTTTACGGCGATTTTTTGTTTTGCTGCCGGTGACATATTTGTCGGTGCCGCTGAACTACCGTCTGCTTTGAATAATTGGGGGAAGTAATCGTGAAGCGTAATGTCTTTTGGATTTTTAAGGCGTCTGCCAGCTATTATCTTTATTCCAACAAAGTCAAATAGTCTGGCTTTCATTTTGTATCTTTCTTCTTCCGCGTCCTGCCTTGCACTTACACATTCCGATATATCGCGCGGCGTCATTTCTGCAAATTCGAGTGGGGTTATTCCGACTTGATAAGCGACAGATCGGCTTTCTTCGATACTGTCGGTCCAGTTTCGGAAAGATACTCTTTGCCGATCTCTGAGAGGGCTTTGTTCACGATTGCTTCCATATCCAGAATTGGAGATTTCAGTTCCGCTTCCAGCTTGTCGGCTGTCAGCTTCTCCTTGAAAAAACCCTTGTCGTTGATCTCCTGAATAATCTCTTCATACAGAGTGTAAACGGTTTTCCCGTCCTGCGCAGTGTAATCGTCAATGAAATCTGCGGCTTCGTTTACGTCTTTGATAGTACCATCCGAGAACGTAGTCAATGCGACTTCAAGGACTTTTATGGAAGGACCGTTCGCGGCTTCTTTCCAGAATTTCATGGTGTCCTTGATTTTAAAGCGTTCCTCAAAATGTTCCATCAAACGTGTTTTGAAATGCAGTTCCAGTTCTTTCCCACTTGCAGTAGTAATCATATTGCCCTCCTGTTTTTATAAGATATTCCCCGGCGGATGGCCGGGGATATGGTTTAAGATACGGTCGGGAGCCCTTTCTGCTCTGAAACATTCATATCACGGTAAATTGTGAGGTTATCCTGAATGATTCCGTTCAGGGACACAGTATCATTTGCCAGATAGATTGTTCCAGAGAACTTGAAAGTAAGGGGCTTCCCGGATTCTGTTGCTGTTTCGTCTGGTAATTTTACCCAGAAATAAAGCTGTTTGTTTGCATCGGAAAGTGCCTTTAAAGCATCATGCTGCTGTTCCGAATAGAGAACGGGGACTTTAAGCGATTCAGCTTTTGCGACGCCGCGTGCTGTACCTTCATTCGGGCTTTCCAAGCATGAATAAGTTACTGCTTCCGGCGCGGATTTTAGCGTGGGGACTTCCTGTACAAGAAAAATCTGGATTAGATCGGATGCCGTCGTTGGAGTTTCCTTTTCGGAATACCAGAGTTCTGTCCCGCTGCTGGTTTTAGGCGGGGTTAAGGTTGCACTATACTGTGCCATAAGTAATCACTCCTTGATTTTGTTCAAATGCGTTTGTAATGGCGTTCCAGCGGACTTCAAAATATCCTCCGTACCGCCATTTGTTTGTGGCTTCATCATAGAAAAGAGGCGTACTCCCGGTCAAAGCAAGATTGTATTCTTCCAGTTTGATTCTTACTTCGTCAAGAATCCGCAGCGCCGAATATTGATCTGCTGCCCAAACTTCTACGGTAAAGGAAAGGTCATAGGCCGCAGTGCCTGATGGGCGCTCTATGGGGGGCTGAACGACACAAGCTGGGAAACGTGCTTCGCTGTTTGGATTAGTCAGCATCACGCCATCCTGCCCAATCTCTGGGACTTCTGCGGCCTTATCCACAACCATCTGCGTAATAAGCTCTGTATTGATTTCATACAGATTCATAGCCTGACGCCTCCCGAATCATGTCACCAATTGTTTCCGCAATAGTTTGTGCGCTCTTTTCCCTGTTTTGGAATGCTGCCGGTTTCAAATATGGACGTGGATACATCCCGTCAACCTCCCAGTACTTTTCGCCGTTCATGCCGACAACAAGCGGATAGCCGTACTTAGCAAACGACGCAGGAACCATTGAAACATGAATATACCAGGGTATTTTCTTTGCACGCTTTAATCGGATGGCATCGTCTACGCCCTCATTGTCTACCTTTATTCCGGTGCCAAACTCCACATATGGGGCAAACGCTGTAATGGATGTATCGGTAAACACCCGGCCAGTGATCGTATCACCGCTGCTGCCTAGAATTTCATACCGGATGGATTTCTTTACTGGACCCGGAGCAAGACGCATAGCCGATATTCCAGTATCGTTTAGTGCTTTTTCCATCCCGACTTCCACAGCCCCCGGAAGATTGTCGGTAATAAGGCTCAGCATCTGGTCAAGGTGATCCGCACCTTTTACTTCGACAGAAAAAATCCCACTTTTACTCAATCCTGGTTATGCCGTACTGCACAGAACATTCATGCTCAATTTTGCAGCCGCGGGCCGATTCCCACCCGGGAGCAAAATAAGCTACATCTGCCTGTGCCAACAGTCCTATGTTCTTTGCCAAAAATTGAAGCGGCTTTCCATTAAAATTCTGGGAAAACGATTCCAAAACTTTTACCGGTTCGCCCAATGAATTTTCTGCTGTTCTGATTGCCTTTTTACGCTCAGAAAGGATTTCTTCGTCGGACTTTCCATGCATGGGCTGGGAAATAAACAGATTTTTCATTTTTTATGGCCTCCATTCTTGTGCTTTGATTTGCTATGGTGAGGAGGGCGTCTTCCCTCTTTTGCACGGTCAAGCGCCCTACTGTTTTTGATAGTATTCATGTTGTTCTCCTTACACGCACTCAAAATTAAGTTTTTTCAGCGTATTTACGCTGGTGTCATTCGGGTGGGCTTCCAGATTGTCATAATCTACAGAGGCTCCATGTACTTCACCAATGACAAAGATTCCGTCGTCGGCAGACACAACCTGAAAGATTTTATCCCCGCGTTTGAGCTGATTGCCTTTTTCAGCGTTCCGGTTCGTCTGCACGGCGGCTTTTCCCTTGATAGTAACATGGTTCGTAAGAAGTTTCAGTGTAACCATGCAAGTCTTTCCGGCTTCTGCACTGAAATGGACGGAGCATACTCCGTTAATTTGCTTTCCGTCAACTGCAACCGTAGCATAGGGCGACTGCGAATAAATCATAACATTATGGAGTTCCGGACTTTTTATCATGCTTCATCCTCCTGTCACTTTCTGCGCTTCAATCAGCGTCGGGTTCCGGACTGTTTTCACGCCCATAAAGGACGGGCTTACACTTTTAACTTGATACTCTCCTGCCCCGTAATCGTCATAGGTAATGCCTCCAACTTCAAATGTTCCTTTTTTTTCCGGCTTTGTGAAATAGATGTAATCTCCCTTTGCAATATCCGGAAGTTGATTGGAACGGAGCTTGATCATTTCATTCACGGTCTGGCCGTACTCCTGCATATCGAGGTCGGAGTAATCTGTCTGCGCGTTCAGCTTTACGGCACGGAGGTTAGAATAACCGCCTACGGTAACACCATGTTCTTTTTTGGAAATGTAGGTAGCAACGTAGATGGTTGTAATCGTCTGCCGTCTCATAGTCTGAACAACCTCAAATTTGCTCCGAGGATCCGCTTTGTAAGTTGATCCTCTAAATTCTGGTAGCTGAATTTCTGGCCGCCCGTCGTACTGCCGGTCATTCCTTCATCGCCGCGCTTGTTGTAGGCCGATATCGTTGTGCCGCGAATGATCGCAAGCAGGGCGGGCGTTTCCTGCCCTGCCTTACGGTTCGACTTTTCAAGGGCGATATTGTAGCAGTCGTCATACAGGTCACCAATAATCAGCTTGTCATCATCCGTAACATCCGGCAGCTGCCGGTAAACCTTTGCAAGTTCAGATTCTCTGTCCACAATATTGCCCCTTTCTCAGCCGTTGGAAATAATTCGTGCAATTGCAATGCTCTTTGGCTTGCCTACGATACTCCAGTTGGAAGTGTTTCCTAGCTGTGCGTCCGTCGGGCTGGAAGTATAACCAGTGGAGGGTTTCTTGAATGAGAAGCCATTCGGATGGATAGTTTCACGAATCCTGGTATAAAGCGTGTTCTGGCCGCCGTTCTTTCCCGCGTCACGTGCGACTTCCGACGGAACATCAACGGGTGCCGCAGCCGTGCGAATGGTGCCGTTGCCAAGTACATAAGTTGTGTACTCTTTCGCACCCTCAATAGTGCTGTCTGCCACGGGAACGCCATCATCAACGAGAACTGTTAGACCGTTGATGTCCGCAACGCGCATCTGGCGCTGGATGCCCTGAGCGTCGGTGTACTTCCGATATTCCAGCAGGTCAAGGTTTGCAAGGCGGTTTGCAACAACCGAGTGCATTACTGCAAGGGAGAAAATTCCCGCATTGTCGCCCACGGCCTGAACCGTAACATCATTTACGGACGTTTCGCCGATCTTGTTAGCATCTACGACGGAACCGGAATCCGCTGCAAGTTTGAGCGTGTGTTTTGCCCATTCCGCGCCGCTGATGCCGAAAATTGCGGTAAGAATGTTGATAAGATAAGCCTGCCTGCGCTTGTTCCAGTATTGCGCAATCTGCGACGTGATCTGCCGCATCGGGTCTGCACCGGAATTGTAGTCCTTGATAAAATCGCGGGCTGTAAAGCCTTTCGCGCGGCCAAATACAATGCCCGACTGAGCATTGCCGGTAGGCTCTGTGGAATTGATGTCTGTCTGCCCGTCATAGTTATCCGGGTCGCCGTCAATTGTGTTGTAAAACGGAATAGTATAGGCGTCACTGCCGTTGGAAATCAGACTTTGAATCGTGCCGTCATGCACGACTGCGCCGCTTTTCAGTAGCTCTGTCCGGACGGGATCCGGCTCATTCTGCCAGTTGTGGAAAAAGATTTCCGGATCAAAAGGATAGCCAAGAAAATCTGCCATGTAAAATCACTCCTGTTTAAATAAAGGTTTTGTAAAGATCAGGATACTTTGCTTTGAATTCAAGCTGATCTTTGTAGCTCATCTTGTCAAAGTCGGCCTTTGTCGTTTTGCTCCCGTCATGGTGCGTTTCCGGCGACGGCTGTTTGAGTTTGGCATTTAGAGCTTCTTCTACTGCGGACTTGAATGTTTTGGACAAGTTCGCGATTGTATCGTTGAGCTTTTCCGCAGTCGCTGTCTTGAAGTCAATCAGATCAAGAAACTGAATCGGAAGTCCTTCGGTGTTGGCAACCTTGATAGCCTCGTCTTTGAGCTTATAGGCGTTCAGCTCAGAAAGAGCATCCTGCGCTTTTTTTTCGGCCTGTTCCTTCTCATACTTGACGCGCTCGTCCTCTTTCATTTTGGCGAGTTTATCAGCTTCGGCCTGCTTGCTCTGAAACTCAGTCTCAACGGCTTCCCGCTCTTTTTTCTTCTCTGCCGCAATCATGCGGTTTACATCGTCACGGGTAAAAGTCTTTTCTGGCTTCTGCTCAGGCTGCTCTTTATCGGGCTTTTGCTCCGTAGGCTGTTCCTGCTGCTCAGTGTTTGTTTCATCTTGCTCAGTGCTTGTTTCATCCATGTTCAAGTCCTCCACGTTTTACGCCCGTCGGCATATTGCGTTTTACGCCCGCTCGGCAAAAATTGCTTATATAACGAGAAGAACGCCAATAACCCTTTTGGATTACTGACGTTCAAGACGTTCGGAATCAATGTTAAACCTATTTACTTTTTTGCATCCCGGGCGGTCACACTTGATTTCAATTACGGCTCCCGGAGGTGCCCGGAAAAGGAGTTTGCCACAGTGCTGGCATCGGTACTCCACAAGCGGAACTACTCTTTGTAATGGCAATGTCCGTCCCAATATGCAGCACATCCTTCCTCTGTACAAGGCTCAGGGATAAACTTTTGCATTGTTTTCCGATTTGTTCCAGTACAATGTCCCTCTTCGCTCCAATTGTTTTCCTCATGAAGCGTTTCGACGAACGTATTATGATATGGGCATGTTTTCATAATCCCCTCCTATTTAATAATACATCAAAAGTAGATGGATAATGGCCCTATTTTGTTTTTCTGTGGGTAATGCCATAAGCGGTAAACAGTATGGCAATTTCGGCAAGAATTGTGCAGATAATACCAGCTACAAAAGGATTGACGTACATTTGAATTCCCCCTCTATTCAACTGCGGTTATAATGCTCCGGCAGGGATGATATGGCGGATAAATTGGCGGAGCATTAATCCCAATTTTTATATCTGCCATGTTGTATATTTTTAGATGCCGTGACCGGCAGGCATCCGTTGTCCGATCATCAATTGTGGCGATAAACTGATATTTTTTAACGCCTGCGTCCTGAAAAGCCCTTACGACGGTTTCCGAGACGACGTAGGCCATGTACATATCAATCTGCCCGGAATGGTTGTCTTTGTTTGCACCGTGTTGACTTCGCCGCAGTATCCAGCTCCGCTGAATTTTGAGCGCCTTTTTATACTGCTCGTTGTCAATATCAAGCGGGCGGCGTTGGCCTAACCTCCCCGGAATATTCGTCTGCTGCTTTTCGGCACTGATAAGTTTTTGAAATTGCCGTGCCCTGTATGCCGCGTCAGCGTACATATCATTTTTAAACGTTCCTCCGGACGGAATCGGGCTTTTCAACCATCCTTTGATCGTGCTTTCTCCAGGTGGGTTCATGCGGCCTTTGCCGGTAATTTTCTGTGCCGATTTGAATTCGCGCTTGTATGCCTCCTGCGATACATCCAGAAACATCTTTTGAGTTTCCGCCATAATTGGTTGGTAAAGCCCAATAAACGTCGCAAACAAATAGGCAAGCAAGACATCGGCGCCCTTAATCCGCTCTCTGTGGTTTAATTCACGCATGATGAGCTTAAACTCTCCCACATCGTATCCGGACCGCTGCCATTGCTCTATTTTCCGGTGCAGGCGGTTTACTTCTGCTCTGGTAACATTGCCTGTAAGCTGGATATTCTGGAAATGGTCGAGAATCTCCTGTAATTCATCCGACAGTCTGGACTGCTGGCCGTCTATGTACTCGGATAGAGTATCCTCCTGCGTGTCAGCATAATGCCAATAGCGGGTAATGCAATCGGCGTCTTTCATACGCTGCCCCCCGGTTTTTGCTCAGAAGCATTCCGGGTCTGTTGCTTTTTGTTATCCTCGTCGTAGGGTTCTCCGTCATCATCTGGTTCGTTGCCCTGATCGTTGTCCGGATTCTCCTGCTGCCGCTTCATGGATTTCTGGTAGTCAGCTTCCTGCTCTGCTTCCTGCCGCTCCATTTCTTCTTTTGCGTCAACATCAAGACCTGACATATTGATTGCCGTCTCCTGGCTTACAAGGCCTCCGGAGTATGCCCGGACAGCGCGATCTATGCTCTTATCTTTGTCCGTCGGGATATTGCGCTGAAGCTGTATCTGGATATCGCGGAAATCAAACTGAGCGCCTTTGAAATTTAGTCGGCTTGTGATAATCTCCCACAGCCGGAGCAGCCCCTTTTTAAAAACCCGGTCTGTGGTCGCGCAGTACTGGTCAAGCGCATATAGTTTATACCCCAGCGCGGAAGCATTATCAGCGCTTGAAAACGCCTCGTCCGTCATGTTTGGAACGCCAGTAAGCATTGTGATAAGGTCATGCTGATTTTTGAGTACAGACATCAAACCATCATAGTTGACATCTTTTAATAGCCATGAAATATCACCACCTTGTTCTACTGCAAGGCAAACGGCATCCATAATTGCTCTTTCTTCCTCCGCACGCGCCGGGTTTGGAATTTCCCGTGTGCTGTCGTCAGGATCAGTAATCATTTCCGCGGACTCAAATGTGTAGCCTTTAAAAATCAGCTTTGCCGTGTCGTTGTACTGTGTCATATTGGCAATGTTGTTGGTAACCTGCTCATAGGTGCGGATGGAGGATAATGCAGGCTCAAATACCGCTATGCCGTCCGGATTGTCAAATGCTACTCCCGGCACGTCATCCCATCGCAAAGTCTCCTGCTCCACCAGCTGGCTATCGCGGTATTTCGTTCTGCTTTCGTCCGTGATAATCTCTGCGACGTTGATTATACTGCCATCAGTGTCCTTTTCTTCCCACGCCCGGACAAGGCCGATCAGCTTAGCAGGAGTAGAATAGTCGTACATCCCTACGGTCTGCCGCGCGTCCAGACGGGTATAAACGATCTCGTTATCCTCGTTTTCGTAAATGTACAGGTATGCCGCAGTGCAGACAATATAATCATGGATTAGCTCCGTAAATGTAGCTGCATCGTCGTTGTACTGCTGGATGTAGTCCAGTGCCTCAGAGTAGTTTTTTACATATGCTTGTTTTTGCTTATCAGCCAGTTTGTCGGCTGTTTTGTCTGCACCGACTGCCGAAAAGAAGCGCTGTAAAAAGCCTTTGCCGCGCTTCTGCATTGCGTAATCCGTTGGAGTTGCAATGCTATACTTAGGGGCTTTGCCACCGATATAGCCTTGCACCATATTGACAATGTACCATTCAAATGGTGCTATCCTGTCCCCATTTGCGCCGGGCAATGCCTGCATCATAGCCGTATCGTCATCTTTACGGCGGTAGCGGTGGTAAAGCTCTTCCCGGTGCGTCAGGATAGGCTTGACAAGGCCGACAAGCTCGTTGATATCCTCAGAGCCGTATCTTTTGAGCTGCTCCACTGTCATTTGCAACATAAAAATCCCCCCTAAAATTTGATATGGGCAATGCCCCAGCCGTTGGCCTGCATATCGTCCTCGCACCCGTAGCGTGCAGCGTCGATACAATGGTTATCGCGGTCTGGATACTCCGGCTTGATATTGCCTTTGGCATCCCGATCTAACTCGTACTCGTAAAATTCCCGCGCTGCGTTTGGGCATCTCGTATCATCAATTATAACCTCGTCAAGGTCTTGCAACCATTTTGTCCCGGAATCCACGCTTCCTGGCCCTTTTTTGGCAGGCCGGACACGGATTCCCAGCGCTTTTAATTCCCCGTTTGCCCGTGCGTCCTCGCTGTCTGCGATAGTGTCCGCTCTCTCACCACCATGCTTGCGGATAAGCTCTGCTATCTTGTACAGCTTAATACCAGCTCCGTAAATCTCGTCGTAGATATACAGTCTACGGTGTTTATGATCATAGCCCATAGCAAGCCACACAAACGGGTCTGTAGCAAAGCCCCAGTCAATCCCGTATCTGTGCCGTGGCATTGCCCTGATTTCGTCGTCCGTAATCTTGCGGATGGTTACGTTGGTAAAGACCTCGCCGCCCGTGCCGGTAGCCACTCCCATATACTCGTGTTCATAGGCTTCCGGCTTTACCTTTTTCAGGTGTTCCGCGTCAAGAAAAAACCTTTCGCCCAGCCATTCGCGTGGAACCGTCAGATACGTTGTACAGCTCTCCACCATATCCGGCATTGTAAATACAGTCGGGTCATTTACCCATGCTTTTTGTGACCTCGGAGGATTGTAACTGTAAAAAACTGTGAATTTCGGGCCGCCACGGAGAACGGACTGCTGAATACTCCGTATCTTTTCTGGCCCCTCAAACTCGCTCAGCTCCTCGAACCACAGATATTTAAAATATCCTTTTGGGGCTTTAATAGACTTGATTTTCAGCGGGTCATCCGCGCCGCGAAAAAGTATCTGTTGCCCGGTTGGCAAATATGTAAGCCTCATAGGGCTTGTATTGGCTCTCCATAGGTGAGATACTCCCAGCTTGTCAATTGCCCATAGTAATTGAGTATATACGCTGTCTTTGAGGTCAACAGCTCCGTGACGGAGTGCAAGCGCATTTGTAAATTCCCCGTTTTGAGCGTCCCGCATCATTCCCAGCGGAATTTCCGTCCCAACAAAAGTTGATTTGCACGACCCGCGCCCGCCCGCTAACTTGTAAAATGTGTGCCTGTCGGCCTTGATATCATTGTGCAGCCCGTAAAACGACGGGGCAATAATCTCACTCAGTTTTGGCATTGTCCGGTCCCGGAATATCGTCCATGATTTTTACTAGCGCATCGCCCTCTACTCGGTTATTGTCAGTAAACATAGCATAATGCCGCCCGATCAGTTCGGCGGCCTTGTTTACGTCAGAGAGTTTCGCAGGGATTTCAACGACTTCCGGCGTTTCTTCATCAACGATTTTTTTCTTCCCGTTTTTGTCATAACTTGACTTGTGCTTTTTTACGACTGCAACAACGTTTTCCTTTTCCTGCCGCCGGAGAACCCGCGTAAGCGTGCGAAGAACCTCTTCCCGGTCGGCTATGGTCGCATCATGCTTTTCTCGCAACCTTTTATCTATTTCCGCACGTACGGCAGGTTTGGTCAAGTTTTCGGTACCTATTGACTTTGCCGTCTTTTTGCTGTATCCGGCGCGTATAGCCGCTTGCGTGGCGTTTAGGTCGACCATGTACTCGTCGATAAATCTCTGCTGCTTGATCGTCAACTTGTCTGCCATGCTCTACCGCCTCTCTTTACACTCCATACTCCAATTTTGTCTTGCCGTAAGTTATATACGATATAATCACCTGGGTAAGCAATTTGATTGCCTTTCTGGGGCTTTCACGGTTGCCGTTCCATTTCTGTTCCTCTCTATTGCTCCGCTATAAAGTAGCCATGCAAAGATTGGTGCATCAAAAGATGGATTGTCCTTTCCGTTCCACCTCAAACAATAAGCCGCCATACTATCCCCTCATATAGATTTCGCGTATCCCCCCCCCATAAAAGAGATACGCTCAAAAATAATCAAAATAGCCGATAGATGGGATCGGACCATCCATCATAGCGCGCGCATGCTCGCTGCTCTTCTACCGCTGAGCTATATCGGCGTATTTGCCGGTCTTTCCCGGCTGCCAATTGCTTTGTAACCGCTTAATGCGGCTTGGTGTCAGCATCAGCCTCATGCGGCCTTTGCTGGCATATCCGCGCCGCCCCTGCCGCTGGGCAGCGCATAATGAAAGGAGGCAAAAAGCCCGATACTAAAATACCGCCTCGGTGCAGGGCGATCAGCGGATCCGGGTTCCCGCGCCCATCCCCGCATATCCTCTATAAAAAATTATAACACGCTGGCACTTGGATAATGGCCCATTTTTATTTTCCCATAAAAAAACCGCCGCATCACTGCGACGGCTCTTCTTCTTCCATCCTTTTTTCAATGGCCTTTACGATATATTCATTGAGCGTTTCTCCGGCCCGGTCCGCGGATGCCTTGATCGCACTCTTACACCCCAATTTGAGCTTTACAGACGCATACTCGTAATGGCTTTTGTCGTATTTATTCCGCGCTCTCTTTTGAGCCTCGCTAACAGGCATAGCATCGCCTCCTATATCTATTTTATCACTTTTGCATTATACGTGATACGTACATAATGCACAAATATTTCCTTTTATGTTTGTATAAGTTTGCCCTTGAATATACGTGTTACGTATGGTAGAATAAATACAGGAATTAAGAGAGGGGCAAAGAATATGACAGTCGCAGAAGCAAAGGAAGCCATCCGCAAAGCATTGGATTCAGCAAGCGAAAATTATTATTGTGTCGGGTTCCGCTTTGAAAATCTCAATCGTAAAGTTGGAGATGTTTGCGGGAACAGCAAACATAATCCGGACCGTGAAGATGTACGCGATTTTCCGGAGTACGGAACGGATGAATATGATAGCCTTCCGGAGCTAAACGGTACCTGCGCCTATGTTCCCTGCGCGTTGGATCCTACCTTTTCTGGGCTAAGCTCAGGCCCAAATGACAACTGTGATACTGCCTTTTTTGCCGATCATTGTTACGTGATAGCATCCGATCAGGACGCCTGCAATGATGACGGCGATATGTATGAGACTTTGCTTTGCGATCCGGTCGTAACAGCAAAAATATTTTAGTGAAAAGGGCAGAGAGCTATGAATTACATTAAAGTATTAAAAAGGATATCAGGCCTGCAAAAAGCAGACCGGCGCGCATGTGCTTACGTGGCCCGGTGAAGCAACACCGAACGGCAGAAGCAAACCGAGAGGAAACAAACAACCCGGTTACATAGTAATTGTACCACGGCCGGGCACAGATTGAAAGGGGAATTACCATGACAGGAAGAGCAGATTATGAAGAACGCAGACAGGCCCGCATTGACCGGCTGAATGGAGCCGCAGAAAAGGCCACGGCGGAATCGGAAGTACAGTGCAGGCGCAGCCATGACCTTGTGAAAGACATTCCCTTCGGACAGCCAAACATTATTGGCCGTCCGGCACTTCCCCGCCTGCGTGAGAGAAGCGCCCGGGCAATGGATAAAGCAGTTGAAGCAGATAGCAAGGCGGACTATTATGCCGGTCGTGCTGAGGCCGCCGAAAGGAATCATGCGATATCGAGCGACGATCCCGAGGCTATTCCAAAGCTCAAAGCCAAACTAGCCACGTTGGAAGGGCAGTGCAAACAGGTAAAAGCCAGCAATAAGGCCGCCCGGGCCGCCGGGAAAGAACCCGCTCCGTGGTACACACTCCCCTATCTCGGAAAGGAAATCAGGCGGATAAAGGACCGCATAGCGCAGCTTGAACGCTTGGATAGCCAACCCGTCGCAGAAGATATCCATTTCGACGGCGGAATCATCCACGAAAACACGGAAATAAACCGCCTACAGATCATTTTTGACAGCATTCCGGATCCGGAGATCCGGTCAAATTTGAAACGCTGGGGCTTTAAGTGGGCGCGTTCAGAAGGTGCTTGGCAGCGGTTGCGCGGATCAAATGCACTTCACGCCGCAAAGCGCGCGCTGGGTCTGGAGGGTTAAATGATGGATTTTGATGAACTTTGCAGAGATTTTGACCAGCGCAGGCCGCATACAATCCCGGTTAATGCGGTAGCATTGTGTTCTATCCCGTGGGATAACGGCAATCAGTCCAGCAACGATTTATTGACGCGTTGGCTGATTCAGCGGAAGATTGAATACCTTCAAGATTTCAGCGGTACTGTGTGGTTCCTCTGGGGTGGGAAATGGACGTGCAGCAATGTCAAATATGACTGTAAAACAAATATCGCACATTTTTCACGCTGCATCTTTTAGCCGCCCGGCGGGTCACGTTTGGCCCGCTCCCATAAATCTATTACGGAGGTGATTAAGCTGGTGCGCGGGCATGGCTGCCTGAAAGGACATTAATGGATCTGATGCTTGACCTTAAACACAATGTGCTTTATAATTTTGTCAAAATAGAAAACGTGGCGGAAGCCGAAAACAATAATTGATAGCCCGTATGGGCGGAAGGGGAATTATGATGAAATACTCAGTAGCTATGTATTTGTTTGGGGATTCTCAGCCCGAAACTTGGCGCGACGATCTGTCGAAAAAAGAGGCAGAAGAAATGGCGAGAACGTGGGCAAAAGAAAATCCGAATAATCAGGTGTTTATTTCATGGTCCCGCAAGTCAGACGGTCAAAAGGGTTATCTCAACCCGGACGGCAACCATGCAATCACTGGAAAAGCGTGGTAATAGGCAAAAGCAATAATCAACAGCCCACACGGGCGGAAAAGGAGACTATCATGGATTACGGTACAGTTAATTTTAAGGGCAAAACTTATACACTGACTCAGCAGGCCTCCGCTGAAAATTACGGTACCAATGGCGGCGTTAGGTATTACGCTAGCGCTGTTGACGCAAATGGTAATAAGCATATTGTTATATGGGATACTACACCTGAATGGGATGCAGCGCAAGCGGAAGCTGAAAAAGTTGCAAGACGATACGCTCCTCAAAGTGCCCCTGAGTATGAATATCCCGCAATTTTGGGCGACGAAAGTAATGCCTGCGATTGGGATAATCCGGCAGAAGTAACCCCGTGCTGATAAGCCTCATGGAATATGCGGCTCTGCACGGAAGATCTGCCCGGTCTGTTCGGCAGAAGGCGAAAACCAGGGGATTCCGCACAGCACGAAAAATAGGCCACAATTGGATGGTAGACGCGGACGAACCATATAGCAATAACCGTCACGGATCACCTGACAACATTATGCGTACCCGCGTATGCCGCCAATGTGGAAAAGAGTTTCAAGGCGGCCCGCGTGCCTGGTATTGTCCGGAATGCCGAGAGAATCGCCGCAGGGAATGTGATCGGAAATGGAAGCAAAAGAAGCGTGCCGGGATGCCAACTTCCCGACCCTTAGGAAGCATTGGCCGTTGCGAAATTTGCGGCGCGGAATATATAGTGACATCCGCCCGACAACGGTACTGCCCGAACTGCGCAAAATCGGCTGTTGCAGCCGTTGACCGTAAGCAGGCAATGGAGCATTATGAGGCAGCGAAAGAAACAGAAAACCCGCGCCGGAATGAACGGCGGCGGGTAAAAACAAAAACGTGTGTTATCTGTGGAAAGTTGTTCCCTGCGGATGGCACTGCGCGGAATACTTGTTCCTCGGAATGTGCTAAAAAGCAACGAAAAGAATGGCAGAGAAAAAAGAATACTAAGCGCAGAAAGCAAAAATAGATCTTCAGATCTTCGCAAACTGCTCATAAAAATGGCCGTGGTGGATATTTCCAACCACAGCCATTTTATATTATTCTTAGATCATTCCTAAATTTTTGGCAAGCTCATAGCAAAATTTATGTTTTTCATTTAGAAACTGGTGGTACGTCGCTGGAATATTATAGGCGCAAATAAGCGCTGCTATTGGGTTCTTTTTCCTGCTTGTAAGATTGAGCTTAATAGCATCAATCAGCTTTTCCCTTTCCCTCTGTGCCCCAGGTGCAAAATCAGTGCCAATTGATTTTTTTGCTTTTTCGATTGCTGATTGATAAGGCTCTTTTTTTATGTCTGCTCCAACGATTCCGGCGCAGGCTTTGACGATATTATCATCCAGAGTGTAATTCATTGGGATGCCTCCTTTTTTAGCATATCAAGTGTTTTCTGCGCCATAGCGGCTCTTTTAATCTGTATTGCGTTTCCGGAAATAGATGTAGAATTGTGTTTAATAGCGCTCCATAAGCCGTTTAGATTTACCATAATTGCCTTAGTATCGTCCTCGTGCTCCTCTATTTCTTCCCGCAGAACACCATATGCCTCATGTGGGCTGTTAAACTGCGGGAATTTCTTGTTTGCTTGTATAAGCTCCTGATCTGCCAAATTGGAAACCGAATTTAATAGCTCTTTCATTTTTTACGCTCCTGTAGTGCAGCTTCGGCAGATTCATGGAAAAGAAAAACGGTTTTGCCAAATTCCTCAATATCTACTCCACGCGTGTTCCTGAAACACATATAACGCCCTTCTTCGTCTGCGTGGATTTCAGTTACATAATCTTCAAATACTGCTAATTGCGTTTTTACTTTGTTACAATCATCTTCGGCTCCAAGGTCGTCTAAAAGCAGCACGTCGGCTAAAAGCGCCTTGTCTAAA
>ENA-UOOI01001126-UOOI01001126.1-fermentation-metagenome-genome-assembly--contig:-NODE-1126-length-29670-cov-149.383353_pt1 | contig 29670 bp, 33 predicted proteins | sample MGYA00245779_ERZ724027 | MGnify/ENA primary metagenome ERZ724027 (study PRJEB28704, sample SAMN03018318) | fermentation metagenome | biome: anthropogenic terrestrial biome; feature: soil...
GGGACTATCTCTGTAGAGAGTGTTCCAGAAAAAACTCAATTTACAATAAAATTTAAAATGGAATAGATATATAAAGTCCTTACATAGAAAAGTAACTAAAATATGGTATAATATTATCAAGAGAATAAAAATGTTTTTAGTTAGTCACCTCCTAGAATTTATCTCTTACAAAAGGGGTCGTTGCGGTTAATCTGACAGCAGAGGAGGTGACAATATGAGTGATTCTGTGATTATAGTAATATCTATATGTATTACATCATCATGCCTAACAGCTATGGTGATTGTAGGAACATATTTTAAAGATAAGCTTGAAATTAAAGGTAAGTCTTCAGTTCATAAGTTAACTGAAAATGAAATTTCTATAACTGCTGAAGAAAAAAACTCAAAAAAGTAAAAATGCACCCATTCGACTAAGTGCATTTCCAAACTTCAAACATTATTAACATAAAACCACAACGGCTTCTTTTAAATATATTATATCACAATTACATTAATGTTAAACACAAAACGAAAATTAAAAAATACTACTTATAATTCGTGTTTTTTAAAAATATATAATTATATAAAGTTGGATGAAGCTCTGCATCAGTACGTTATGTAATAAAAATACTCATTTTTCCCGAACATACCATTAATTATTTATTTCACTTAAACTTAAAAAAGACTAAGTATGATTAATCATACTTAGTCTTTGTAATTATTCACCAAATTTTTTCACTAAAGACAGATACTTGCTGTTAAGCAAGTTTAATTTCATAGGTTCCGTTGATTATTCGTATTAAAAATTTAGCATTTTGTAAGGTTTTTACGGTTCTTGCTACTGTTTGACTACCAACATTACATTTTTGGGAAATCTCTTTTTGTGTCATAATTATTAGATTCTCTTTATTGCGATTTTCTATTAAAAACTTTAATACTTTAATCTTTTGATTGCCTTTAAGGTTAATTGATTGTATTATATGCTCTACCAATGCCTCATCAGATATCATACATTCTAAATTTTCCATACTATTCCCCCTTGCTAAGTAGGCTTATAACTTCGTTAGTTTCAATCTCTCCAGTTTTAAATTTCTGATATGTGTTATATAATCGTCTGCTTTCCTGTGGATTTATATATCTTAAGCTTATCATTTTTTTATACAATAATCTTTTTATTTACCTCCAATCTATTAAATACCCTTAACCTTAACAAGGTATAAAAGCTACTAGCAATGAACAACTTATCTGTTCGTCTTATATAAAGCTCATATAGTCCATATAAGACCTCTTTCTATTTTAAAGAATATTATTACTATAGCTTAAATGACTTCTATGTGCCTTTAAAATTAAAATAACAGATGATTAATTAAAATCATCTGCTATTTTGTAATCTCTATATCTAATTCACTGGTTCTAGTATTTCCGTCACTGTCTATAACCTCATAAATTAAAGTTTGTTTGCCTAATTTAGTTAAAACCTCACTATTTTTTAGTTTTACTTTATTTGTTATATCTCCGTCTTCATCATCTGTTGCTGTTACTGTTGCACCTTTTATTGGATTAAACAAGTTAAACTTAGTTGACATAGAATATTTAGGAAGTTCCATAGAAATAAGATGCTCTATATTTATATATGGAATTTCTCCTATTTCAATTTTATCATTATCATATTGCGTGCTACCAAGCAGTTTTTTATTATAGTTGTATAATTCTATATGATTATCACTTCCAATATCAAAATTTTCATGCAACTCTTTCCTAATATCCTTTATTAATTTAGGTGAATCTTTTCTATTAACATTTTTCTTTGTTCCAAATGTTATCTCTACACTTCCTTTATCTGTTTCAGTTGGCTCATCTATAGCATCAACCCTTACATAATATTGTTCAGAAAAAACCTTTTGAACATTTTCTTTTGTCAGTGGTAATTTTCCATTACTATTATTACTACTCCTGCATCCGGCAAGCATGATTAACAATAAAAAACCTGTTATTAATAACATTATCCTTTTCAATTTTATTCATCCCTTTCCATTTTATCTTATATATCCATTTTACTTTCTAATCTTTATATACATCAATATTAAGATTACAGGACTTATAATGATGTATATATATATAAGCCAATCAATTATATGCTTTCGGTTATAATAACTCTTAAATCGTTTTTCAGAGCTTTCTTGAAGCTCTTTACACCTCTGTATGGTATCTGCGGTTTTTTCTGTTATACGTGATGTATTACTTGTATAGGTGCTGTTAATTTTTTCTTCAAGTTCCTTGATAACCTTTTGGGAATTATCGCTCAATCTCGTAATCTGATGAATGGTTCTTAGATTTAGTTCGCTTAACTGTTGTTTTATTATTTTTGTCAAGTCTTTCAACTCTTGGCTTATTGCTTCTTTCAGTATTTTGTTGCTTTCCTCTAAGTTCTCTATCTTCTGATTTGCTAACTCCAGTAGCTCTTTCTGTTCTTGCTTTAACTTCTCGTATTTTTCGTTGTATTTCTCCAGTGACTTCATTACCAGACTGCTTTGATAATCCATCTCTTTTATTTTTGAAATGTTCTCCAACTGTTGTGATATATTTTTGAGTTCTTCTTCTGATTGCTTCTCCTTCTGTTCCTCTTCCGATTGTATCTGTTTTTGTTCCTCCAGTTCCTCGAAGTCTTTCTCCATTTCTGATAAATTCATTTAACATTCCCTCCTTGGTGAACTTTATATTTTTAAATGTTTTTGCCAGATTACTACTCCTAATTTTTTTACCTTCCGGTGTTATAAAAGTTATATTTTTTCTTGTATCAATCCAATTAACTTTATATTTTTTTTGCTCCATAAGTTTTATAAATTCTTCTTTACTTGTTGACTTTTTTAGTGTCATATTTACACTATGCCATAAATCAATTATATAGCTTTTATATTTACCTTGAAGACTTTTCTCTATAGCTTTATATTTCTTAGAATTAAAAGATGTTAAAACATCTTTTTCAGATTTTGTAATAGACAGTCCTTCTCTTTCACAAATTTCATCATTAATCTTTTTCATTTCTTTTAAATCATTTTTACTTTGTTGAAATTTACGACCATTTTTAAAGTTTACACTGTTAACTATAAAATGATTGTGTACATGTTTTTTATCTGTATGGGTAACTATAAAAACCTCATATCCTTTGAATATTTTTTCTGCCAATTCCCTGCCTATTTGAATTGCTTTACTTGGATTAATTTTATCCTTTGGATTAAAACTCTGTACGAAATGTTTATATTGTCTTCCCGATTTTTTATTATATAGTTTTTTAGTAAAATTCATTTCTTCAATTACTAAGTTTGGATTATTTGAACAGTTCAATCCTAACATTAATTTTTCTGTAGTTTTTTTATCATTAGACACATAATTTACAATTCCTCTTATAGAATTTTTTGAATTAACTGCCTTAATAATCGCCACGTTTCTTCTAACTCCTTTTCTAATTTTTCAGTATTTAAATTTAATTCACCTTGATTAACTGCTCTGGCTAACTGATTTAAATTTACTCCCTGTCTTTTCAATTCTACAAATATTTTTTGTAAATCATCTATAACAAATATTTTTTTTTCTAATGCACATTTTAATAAAAAATCATTTTGTTTTAGCTTTGATTCTTCAACTTTCTTTTTTATCAGATTAAACTCTTTTTCTGTTGCCCAAAATTTAATTTGTTTATCTTTGATTCTTCCCATTATTATTCACCCACTTTTCAATAAGCATATTACATATAGAATGTACTGGAGCTACTCTTTTTGCACATTCATTAAAAGCTAAAATATCTTCATTAAAACACTTCTCGCAATCTGGAACTTTCAGAACTTTATTGGGTCTTTTCTCAGTTGGATTTGGAATTTCTATATAAGTTTCATTTACACATTGGTGAGCATAATCAATATGATGTAACAAAAATCTTTCTTTCAATATTCTTTTATGACACCACTGACATATAGAACCGTATTTTTTTAACATATACTTTTTCATGAAAGGATTTCTTTGCATACGTTTTGTGTAAAGTTTCCATTTTACTAATTCAAACTTCCCACTTAATTCTATTTCTTTTGAATCATTTTTTGTAATCAATTTTATATTCATAAGTCACCTCATTATAAAAATTTTAATTTATTAAAATTTCCCAAGGGGGGTAATTGAAAAGGGGGGTTTCCCCCTTCGCAAGCTCTATATGAGACACGAAGTGGGTACTCATATAGGTAGCTTGCAGCAGAACTATTTTTTTTAAAATAGTTTTCACTCTGTAGGTACAGTGATTATAGCTGATTTTTGACAAGAAGCTGTTAAGACTATTTTTTGAAAATAGTCTTTATTTGGAAATATCTTGAATTTTAGCTTGTAACTTTTTTATCTTTTCCTGTATCAAATTTTTATTATTTATTAAGTCGTTATTCTTTCTTACAATGTCATTTATTTTAAAATTATAACTGTTAATCTGTTGTGTTGTACTTTTCTGTTCCTGCTCTATTTCATACTTAAATTGTTCTTTTAAATCACTTATTTTTTTGTTGCACATATCAATTAATTTTTTATTATCTTCTACTTTTTTATCAATAATATTTATATTATCTTTCATAGTATTTATTTGTCTTTTTGTTATATCTATGATGTAATTTTTTTGTGTCTCTGTTTTAAGATTATTATTTATTTTTACCTTCCTGTAATCACAATATAGTGTAGTAGAATTATTTACTATCTGGTTATTATCTGTGCTGTCATTTTGCATATTTTTATCAATATTATCTATACTAAAATCTTCAGTATATTCTTCATTATTTATGCCGGAATTTTGACTTACTTTTAGTGCTATGGCTTCAAAGTTTTTTGGAATATTTTCTATATGGATAATATAAATATTACCTGTAGTTATCAAAGTTTTTACTACAAGTTTTCTTGTTATATCACTTTTAGGCTTTGCAGTAAAATATAATTTAGTTGTAATGCCATTTGTTGAATCAACATCATCATAATTTAACTCAACTTCCATAAAGTTTTTTTGTGAATTATACTCCCATCTGCTTATAGATATTCTTGTACCTCCAAGGTACATTACTTTATTAATATCTGTATTGATTACAGGTGAAGCATCCGGCAGAAAACTTTTTGAATTAAAGAAAAAAATGTACATGGCTGCTATTAAAAAAAATGAAAAATAATAAAAAAAAGATTTATTATTTTTTGCTGATACTTTTATATTTCTTATACCTTCCATTAATATTTTTACCTCCTTATATTTAATCTAAAAATGGCATATTTTTAAGTGGCCTATTAATAATCATATTATTAACAAGCCACTTACTATTAACACATTTAAAATCCAGTTGTATTAATGTTGGTGCTGTGGAATTTGAAGTATTGGTATTTATACTTTCATCTGCCAGAGCTAAAATACTTTCCTCACTGTCTGTACTCAATTTTGAATACAATTTTATATTTGAAATAGACACCTTATAGTTAACATCACTTTCTAAATCATTTTCTTTTATAGGCTTTAATTTATTTACTAATTCCTCTGTTGAGAAAGGTTTTATATTATCATAAATTTTATATTTACTTAAAGCATCATAGGTAAAATAGGCATTTAAAAATTCTGTTGCAACTAAGTTTATTTCCTGCGTCTTATTACTGTCTTTAGTGTTTATCTTTTTATTTAGTTCATCTATCTTATCTTTATATTTTTCCATTTTACCTGTGGCATCTGCAAGGTTATTTTCACTTTTTATAAATCTTGTATAGTTCCTATAGTTTGTAATAGAAACTGTCATAAAAAGTATTAAAAATACTAGGTTACTTACAATCAAAATTTCATTTAATTTTTTACTGTCCATATCTTTCTCCTTTCTTAATTTTTATATTTACCAAAGCCGGCTAAGCTACTTCTGGACACACTCTGTATTCTTACTATATCACTGGTTTTTGGTGCATTTTAATAAATTAAGACAATCAACACACGTTACTTCGTCAATATTGCCATACTTTCTTGATGTTAGATGTTTTCCATGCAATGGAATATCCAATTTACAAGCTGTTTTATATGCACATTCATTTATATGCACTGACCCCTTGTAAGTAATTAAAGGAATTGGATTTTCCATTGCTTCTTTTATTTCTTTTTCACTTATAGTAAATTCCATAACGTAGATTCCTCCTTCTATATTAATTCTTATACCTTTATAATTCTTTCTCTCTAAATTCTAATTTTTATACTTTCCAAAGCCGGCAAGGTCACTTCTGGACACACTCTGTATTTTTACTACGTCACCTGTATGTGGTGCATTAATCATCTGTCCACCACCGACATAAATACCTATGTGATGGATATTTCCCGGTGTTCCGAAAAACACTAAGTCCCCCACATCAGGATTAGTAGTTGGAGTAGAACTATTATAATAATCCTGTGCTGTAAGTCTTTGTATACTGAATCCTGCATGTAGATAACAGTAATAAACAAGTCCCGAACAGTCAAAAGAATCTGCCCCCGAAGCTCCCCAAACATAAGGCTTGCCAAGCTGTGCCTGTGCTATCTGTATCACACTTGCAAGTTTCCCTGTAGCTGTTCCTATGCCTGTTCCTGTTCCTGTACTGTAATACTGCAACACATGTGGCACATAATTACAATCCCCATAACTTGACCATCCACAGGCTTGTGCTTCCATACTTGAAAATTCCTTTGCAACTTCCAGTGAATACCCTCCATGAGATTTTGCAAAACTTATAAATGCTTCTCCAAAGTTATAGGCCTGTAATGCCAGACTTATACCTTGAATATCACCGGGACTTGTAACCCCTGCTTTTTCAAGGTCTTCTTTAAGCTCCTGTATTCCACAATAAATGGAGTATTCAGGACTTGTTATAGAATTTGGCGACCTTGAATATTGTGTGTTATAGCCAGATTCCGAAGCCTGCATAACGTCTGTCAGTGTTCCTCCACTTTCCTGCTGTATGACAGCTAAAATAAGATTGACATACTGACCCATTCCAAGTTCTCCTGCATATTTTTCAACTACCGGTTTCCATGCCAGAACTTCCTGTGATACATTTGCAATTCCTGTATCTGTACTGCTGTTTCCCTGTCCCCTTATAGCTGTAATAATTGCTGTAGAAACAATAAATACTAAAAGTAATGGCAGTATGGCAGCCATTACTTTTAGTATCACTTTTCTTATTATTTTTCTTTTTAATTTTCCTGTCAGCTCCATATAATTTAAGCACCACCTTGAAATAGTGCCAGTTCTTTTTCACTTGCTTCAATGTGAAAGGCTATATTGCCCACACCATTTATAGATAGTATACATTCTCCTTCTTTCAGTACAGGTATTTTATTTAATTCACTTTCACTTAAACTGCCATCAAAAACTGTACGGAGTGTTTGGAGTGCGTTATTGTCCTGCTGCATTATAAATTTGTATTGGGTAAGCTCAAATAATGTCTTTATTTCATTTAACCCTTCTGCACTTATGCCCTCTGGAACAAAGTCCCTTATAGATTGTGATACAAATAAAAGACCTCCAAAATATTTTCGTGCTTCTCTTTCAAAATCAATTAAAAATCTAACTGCCAGTAAATTTTGTGAGTTTATTATCCTGTGTGCTTCATCTATTACTATTAGGTACCTTATAATATCTTCCCACCTGATAGAGTCGGTATCATATAACTTTTTATATTTCATCCCGTTTTGAAGCATATTATCCCAGAGAAGGTTTAATACATTAAACATCTGTGCATTAAAAACTTCCTTTTTCATGGAAGTTAAATTCCTGATACTAAAAAAAACTACCTGTTCATTTGTTATGTCCTCTATGGTAGAGTACCCATCAAACAAATAACCGTAGTTTTTTACCATACTTTTTAAAGTAAGTTCTATACTTTCTAACCTCTGCACCTTATTTGGTGACAGCTCCTTATGGATTACATTTTTCTCTAAGTCTTCATAAAGTTCTTCTCTAACTAAATTTAAAAGGTCTGAAAATATAGGATAACTCTCTTTTGATAATCCTGTGATGTGCAGATCTTCTTCCTTCGCATCTTCTTTATAAATATTAAATTTAATATATAACTGTCTTGTAAGGAGTTCAAATTCTTTACACACTTCATCACTGGCATCTGGTGACAAAAACTTATAAAAGGTAGTCAATTTAGATAAATGCTGCATAAATGAAACTCCCTCTTTTCCTGACGTTTTTAAAACTTGCAGTGGATTTATAATACCATTAGTACCGTCTAATGCTATCATTTTACCATTGACTTTATTTATTAGATTTTCAAATTATAGTGATAGGTAAGACTTTGAAATTATCGCCATCTTTTCCCCCACCTCACACTGTACGTGAGACTTTCACCTCATACAGCGTTCCAACAAATTGTATTCTACTTAATTAAATAGCTGAATTTCCTACTAACTTTCTTAAAGAATTAACTCGTTTTAAACCCATTTTATTTAGATTTAATAGTCCTAAATATTTATCAATTGTCTTTTCTTTTACTGCATGAATCAATTCATGCACTTCTACTTTAATCCATGTCAGATTTTCATAACTATCATTACCACCCAGTCTTTTTGGTATTTTGTGATGACATTCCATATTTCCTATATTCAATAGTTCCCCTGTTACATGACATCTTCCTTGTTGTCCAACTAATAGTGAAATCCTATTATCATTAAACTCAGTCGAGTTGCCCTTCGATACATTATTTAGTAGATATAGTATCATTCTGCTATATCCCTTTAATTTAACATGTATGTTTTTTCTACCTTCTTCCGTGTAATTGCAAATGTCCTTAGGAAAACACATGGGCGGCTTTGTCCTACATCCATATATAGGAAATATTGTTATGCCTTTTATTGTTCTTATTTTTCCTCTATAATTTCCGTAAAATCTTTTATAGGTTTCCGACAGTTCGGGTTTCTCACTTATAAGATTCTTCAATCTTGCATTCAAGGTTTTCATAACTAAGAAATTTATTTTCCCAAAATCTAAACTAATATTTGTAGCACTTTTATAATAGTTATGGCTACCTAAAATAATGGAGTTTAGTTTAGAGATTTCTTTGGCGGTTTGTTCTTTTTGTATTACTTTAATTTGTTGTTTTAATTTCCTTATAGTGTTTTGTAGTGCTTTATCACACATTCTACTTTGACATGCATATTTATTTCTTTTAGGTTTAGCTATTAATTTAAATCCTAGATATTCTGTATAATTTCTTCTAAGATTAGTTATTTTGGATTTCTCAAAATTAATTTCTAAATCCAGTCTCTCTTTTAGCCATAGTCTTGTGGCATTATAGATTTTTTGAGCTGTCTTATAATCTCTACAGAACAATTTAAAGTCATCTGCATATCTGACTAACCATACTTCTTTTAGTTTAGTTGTTTTCATTGCCCTATATTTGTGTAATCCAGCATAGGTATGATTGGTTTTAAAGGTTTCCCACTGGTCACTTATCCACCAATCCAATTCATTTAGTACGATATTTGATAACAACGGACTGATTATCCCACCTTGAGGTGTTCCCTTTGTAGGTATTTTACCTTGTATCTCTGACTTTAGCATTTTCCCTATAATGCTTATTAAGCTTTTGTCTTGTATACCTATATTCCACATCTGCTTCTTTAATTTTGCATGACTCACACTATCAAAGAAACTTTTGATATCTATATCTATTACATAATGCAATCCTGCTCTGTTTATTAATCTGTAACATCTTGCTATTGCATGACTTGTTGACCTATTAGGTCTAAATCCATAGCTATGTTTATGGAATTTGGCTTCACATATTGGTTCTAATATTTGTTTTATACATTGTTGTATTATTCTATCATCCATACAAGGTATCCCCAAATGTCTAGTTTCACCATTCTTTTTAGGGATTTCAACACCCCTTACGCTTTTAGGTTGATAATTTTCAAATTTATATTGGATATATTTGATATAATTCTCAATACCCATGTTTTCAATAAATTCAATGTTTAACCCATCAGTTCCTGGAGTTATGGAACCTTTGTTTTTCTTAATATTCCTATAGGCTAATAGAATGTTCTGCTTAGAGACAATAAACTGCATTAGATTTGTAAATTTATTATTTTTACAACTTCGGTTATACAAACTATCAAATATTTTTTGCATGTCATAGTACTCATTATTTCTTAGTTTCTGTTTCTTCTTTAATAAGCTTTCCTTCAAGTCTATTACTCTCCCTTCAAAGGATTTCCTATCTCTTAGTCACACCAGAACCTTGAATTATTCAGTATTTAACTTTCAAATAACAATTTGTCTAGTGCCTGTCCCTCCATCATTTATTATCATGATTTCATAAGTATATTGACACCACTCTCACTTAGATTAAGATAAGTTATAGTTCAAGCTTTTCCTTACCACTATTTCATTGGCAGTAAAACCTCCATATTCTAAGCTTTCCTTGTTCCGTTATTGCTATCTGTACATGTATCCGTAGGTCATCAGTATGAGCCTGTAAACTTAATAGTGCCTATAACACCATATGGAATTTCATACCGGCGAGTTTTACTTTCCCACATTTACTACACTTATGTGTTATACCCATTTCTAAGTATCTGTGATTTAGACCCGTACATTCCTGATTTCGTCAGTTTCCTTTGCAACATCCTAACCATAGATATTTTATAGACTCCCGGCCTATCATACACTCGACCACCTCTGGTTCGCATTTCGGTAGGTATTTTATTTCATCTACTTACGGTGTACTCTCAGCCGACTTCACCGAGCTTTTAACCCCCTATTGTTTACTCAATAGAACGCTAATCGGAGTATTAGAGGAAACCCTTCAAGGCGTTACCCTATCATTTGATTTCTCGCAATAACAGTTCTAATCTCTAAATTTAATTAGCTAATTAGGCTACTCTTTTCAAGTAGCAACAAGTCGCACCTCCGGTCACGTCAATTCCCCTTATAATATTTTCCCTACAGGAATTATCAAACGTAAGTTTCTTTAAACCTGTAGATTTTCCAGAACCCATAGTACCGAAAAAAATACCGTTGTAATATCTTCTCTGCTTGTCTTTATGGAACATATCAAACAGGACACTGCCTCCGGTATCTGTACACCCTAAATACGTCCCATCTGGATCATCCAGTTTAGTAAAATGAAATGGATAGCCGGCGGCTAAAACTTTTGCCCCTATTTCTTTCCCTGTCCTTTTGTTTGGAAACTGTTTTATTTGACTGTGGCTGTTTAAAAGTGCTTCATATTCATACTCTGTTTCATTTAGAAACACAGAGCCTTTAAAAGATAGTCCCTCCAGTGTTTCCAGTATATTTTTAACATTTTCCTCAAGGTCAACAAGTGTTTTTCCACTTACATATATCCTTATGGTTACAAGCTTTACTGTTTCTCCTGCCCTTGAAATTTCGTTGAATATCTGGGTTAACTCATTATATTTAGTTTCAGCAGATATTTTTTCCGTCTGGTCTTTTTCATTATAAAACCTGTCCAGTTGTTCCCTTAAGGACTTATTTATATTATTTATTACACTGGTTGTTTTGGCCGGTGCAATATCAATGCTTGTAATAACGTTATTCATATTTAAAATATCATAGAGCCAGAACTCGTCTACATGGGTTGGAAAATCGTAAATTTGAATACAGGTTTCGTATCCATCACCCTTTCTTGTATAGCTCTCTTTAAAAAATAATCCCCCTGCCGGTTGTATATGGTATATAAAGTCAGCATTATATTTATCAACTTTATTTTTATCGTCACTTTTTTTTGCTTTAAATGGCAGTATTTTAACCAACAAAATCACTCCTTTTACTCATGATTTTAGAATTTTTATTGTTCAGCTTATATAAAATGGACTGCTTTTTTTCAATAGACAATGCCCTTACATGGAGGGCATTAGGTATAGTCCTGTTTACTGTATTTCTAACAGAATTTAAAACATCTAAATTAGGGGCAAACAAAAAAAGATAGTATTCCTTGTTTGTCTTATTTTTTTCCAGGTATTCAAGTTCCCTTATCTTATCCACTAAGAAGCTCTTATAAATTGGGTTATCTGTCTTATTCATTTTATATTCAACATATTCTTTCTGCTTTTTTGCATTTACAGGGAAATTCATAGATACAAGCTTAATATCTACATTTACGGTTTTGTAAAAGGTATGAAATATATTAATGTCCCTTGCAAGTTCGCTTTCTGTAAGTGATAATATGTCCTTGCCCTCAATTTCTATAATGTCCATGACTTCATTCTTTAGCATTATACAATCTTCTGTAATATCTAAAAAAGGTAACACACTTGTTACCTTAGATGGAACTCTCTTTGCCTTTTCTTTCTTCTTTTTTTCTTTTAACTTTTTATTTTTACCTTTTAAAAAAATCATTTTTATTACCCCCATTAATATTTTTATCTGAAATTGAGTGAAATACATTCTTCTTTCTTATCATAGTGTAGTATATAGCATGGTAATTATATCTCTCTGGATTATTTCTTGCAGGTAAAAGTAAAAAGGCTATAGTTAAACCGGAACATATATAATAGACTATGACAAGCTTTGTATATACTAAGCTGTCAAATAAAAAAACCACTCCCATACCTGCTAAGAACAAAAGAAATTCTTTAAGGTGAAAGTGCCTTGTAATCTTTATTTTACTATTCAATTCTTTAGGTATAAGATACATTTATCAATTACCTACCTTCCTAACTTATTATCAATTTTATTTCTTATAGCTCTGCCTGTATTTTTCCCAAGCCCATAAGATTTTTTAGTTTGATTGTACATATCATTGTTTTCAACTTTCCTTCTTACCTCTCTTACCCTGCCTTTTGCATATCCACCTACAGCCTGACCTATAGTCTGACCTGTATTTCCTGTGTTTACATTAATTCTGCCACCTTCATTACTGCCACTATGTCCAATTTCTTTATATACCGGAGGTTGTTCACTATAACCAATATTTCTCCTACCTCCACTATTGCCCATTTCTTCGTATATACTTTGTCTTCCTGTCCCTGTATTTCCTGTATTCACATTAATTCTGCCACCTTCACTACTACCGCCCATTTCTTCATATATGCTCTGTCTCCCTGCTCCTGCATTTCCTGTATTCACATTAATTCTGCCACCTTCACTACTACCGCCCATTTCTTCATATATGCTCTGTCTCCCTGCTCCTGCATTTCCTCTATTAGCTCTATTACCTTTATTACTTCCTTCTCCATTCATTTCCTCATATAGTGATGGCTGCGGTCTATTATTACCTCCGGCATTTCTAATGCCATTACTGCCTTTATCTTTTTCCATCTCTTTATATAACGAAGGTCTTTGTTCATCACTTCCGTTCATACCTCCATCTCTACTAATCTTTCCACTACTGCCTATTTCACCGGCTTTGTTACCTTTTCTTACTTCACTTCCTCTAATTCCATTACTGCCCCCCTTATCTCTATTAATTTCACCATTTTTATTCCTGTTTTCTCTATCCTTTTCCATTTCTTCATATAATGAGGTTGGTTTTTTATTACTGTCCCTGTCTCTTTGCATTTCATCATACATACTTGTATGTGGCTTGTCACTACCTGAAAGTCCCTTTACCACTCCTGCTGTTCCTCCAACTAAAGCACCTGCCATATTTCCTGCTTTCTTACCTGCTCTGCCAGCTCTGTTCAAAGCTCTGCCTGTTGTTTTGCCTAATGCACTGGCACCTCCTGTAACTGCCTTTCCTGCAAGATATGCACTCATTATTGTTTTAAAGCCACTGTGAAGTCCTGCATCCACGCCAAAAATTCTCTCCACAATATTTGGCCCTTCTATAACCGCAAAAGAACCGGCTATCATTAAAATAACACTCTGTATGCCTTTAATTTCGGCACACAGCCCTACAAATAAAATATAAAACTTTAGAAGCACAGCTATGAGAAAAGTTACTATAAACATAGAAAAAATATTTTGAACTATTTGTTTTGTTCTTTGACCATTTCCAATGTCTGCCGGTGCTACAAGGATTGCTAAAAGCTTATTATATGCAAGCTCAAATATTATCTTTCCAAGCTTAAAGCATGTAAACACTAAGGTTGCCCCTACTACAGCTAAAGCAGATATTAGACATAAGAAATTAATGTAATATCTGTAATAGTATTCTTTCCACCATGTCATCCAGCCCTGATTTAAAGATTGTTTATCCACTTTACCACCTTCTGTTACTGTTAATTTATTTTCAAAAACCTCTTTATTTTTTAGGTCTGGAACGTCAGATGAACCTGTTTCTATAAGTGCAGTAGAATCTATATATCGTATATTTTTCTCATCAATTTTATTATCACTCTTTAATTGCTTTACTGCATTTTTATCAAAATTAACACTGTCGTATAATAAAAGGTCTGTTACATTTTCCTTTATTATTGTATTTGTTATATCCTGCGGTTGCCCCATAACAGCAGTTACACCACTTGTTGTTATAGCGTTCATCTTTTCCATAGCCATTGGCAGGAGCAAAACTACAGTTAAAGCTATTAGTATATTTACCCCCACCCTTCTAAAGTGGTGTTTTTCAGTAAACATCAGCTGATAGCCTATGATACAAAATGACAGCCCAAAGAGTACCACTATCAAGGGTTTAAAGCTGTCTATAAACTTTACTACATCAGGGTTATTATAAAAATAGTCAAGTACAAATAATTTACTTGTTACAGTTGAAATGGCATCTATGATATAAGACAGTATGGTAACTAAAAGCCACCCAAGCTCTCTCATTGTCCTGTGAAATATGGTATCCAGTATAAAAATATCAGAATAGGTTTGCAGTATATCCACTGTACTCATACTTAAAAACTCCTTTCTAAAATCTTTTCCAGACCTTTTTTATCTTCATTTGAAAAATAGCTTTTAAATTCAGTTAACACCTGATAAATTTCTTTTTCATCAGAAGAAACTATATATATCTCCTGCAAGTCTTCATACTTTGAAATGATTTCCTGTACTAATAATCTCTCCTGTTCCGTCAATTCCTTTTTTTCTGTTAAACCAAAAATAAGCTTTCTTAAATCTACATATTTATGTCCTGAAACAATATTTAAGTCCTCTATACTCTTAGATGTATCAAATTCATCCTGCAAATACTCATATCTGAATTTAAGTGCTGTTTTTCCTGTATTGTAAATCGGTTTGGGTTTTATCCTATTTCCCTGTTTATCTTTTCTTTTAATAACCCTTACAACTACGCTTTCACCTTCTGTAAGGGACATTAATTCATTTGGATCTAAAAGTGACCTGCTGTCCACACTTTCAGTCAGTGATTTATCCAGTGATGTTCCCTTGCCATTTCGTGAATAGTTTACTAAAGTTTTATTTCCAACAAGTTTGGAGAACCTTTCTGCTGTATTTAAATCAATAGTCAGTATATATATCTGGTTTCCACAGTTTCCAATAATGGTACTTTCATCATCACCATATAATTTTTTTAACTGTGCATATGCCTGTATAACCAGATTAAACCTCATATTTCTTCCAAGACATACAGTAATAATACTTGAAAAGTTCTCTATAGGGGGCATATTTCCAAATTCATCCAGCATAAACACTACTTCTCTTTCACATTTTCCACCCTTTGATACTGAAGCTCTCTTTGATAAAACAAAATAAATTTGTCTTACAAAAATCGAAGTCAAAACATGGCAAGAGCCATCATAATCAGGTGTAATCATAAATATTGCGACAGGTTTTTCACCAAAGCCAATATCCTCTAGGTTATATGAATTTTTAGAAGTCATTTTTGCTAAATCCTCAAAAGTAAAAATTTGAAGTTTGGACATGGCTGTGGAAAAAATTCCACCCCTTGTTACACCTTTTGTAAAATTACTTGTGGCATACTGCATTTTGGCAATATCAGAAGAATCTCTGCGTAAAAAAAAGTTGTCCAGCTCATTATTACCTTCTTCATCCACCTTACTCCCCATTTCAGAAAGAAAGTTTGCTACTGTATAAAGGGTTATTTTTTCTTCCTGTTTTCCTTCTATACAGTCTTTAGTTATTGCCAGAATTAAGGCATTTACAAGGGACTGTGCAGATAACTGCCAGAACTTATCCTTTGAGGTTGGGTCATTATACAGGGAAAATGTCAGCGTGTTACAAAGCATCTGTGCTGTGGAATAATCCCTATTCTTATAGGCATCTATAATAAGCTGCAGGGGATTATAGCTCATTCCATTTTCAGGCTCCAATAAATTTAATATTTTCACATCATATCCACGCTTTTCTAATGTATCATAACTTGCAGCAGCCAATTCATTCTTAGGATCGTTAATAATCATAGATGGCTTTTCCTCTGCCCTTGAATAGACATCTATTGTGGGAAACACAAAGGTTTCCCCCTTACCGGAACGTGTTGTACCTATAATCAGGTTGTTTACAGGGCTGTCGTCTATAAATAACTTATCTTCATAATGTGAAATTACTACCCCTCCATGCCCCTCATATGTCTCTGTCTTCTCCGGTACAGCCTTATACTGCTCTTTTAATTCTTTTAAGGTAGTAAACTCACTTGTACCCTTTTGCCCCCTGTTAATGGTCTTAAAACTTGTTTTAAGGGTATAAATTACTTTAATATCTGTAACTGCTGTTATAAAAAATACTACTAAATAATAGGCTTTGTATCTAAATTGAAAATTAAATAAATCCTTAAAGCCTACATCTATAGGCTTTAAGGATTTAACACTTAAACTTTTAAGCATTTTAAATACCGTTGAAAGTATTAAGTTTGATAAAAGTAAAAGCACAACTGACACTAAAGAAACTATAATAATAACAAAATACTTGTTATTATTTATTCCTTTACGTTTTTTTGCAGCTAAATAAATTTTAAATCTATTTAAATACTTTTTTACTGCAATTAGTTTACTCATATTTTCACTCCCTTACCAAAGAAAAAAGAAAGTAGTAAAAATAATCTTTTTTTACTGCTTTCTTATCTTTCTAATTCAAATTCCTTTTTATTCTCATTTTGTTGCTGTTTTTGCTCTGTTTTTTCACCATTTAAAGCTTTATTTAAAAGCTTTAAACTGTCTTTATCTAGTTCTTTTTCACAGAACTCTTTTAAATCATCTGAATACCTGTCCCCTATGTCATACCTCATGTATTTTTCACTGTTTTCATTTATTTTTAAGTTAAATCTGGTTTTTAGATAAGGATAATATTCTCCTTTTTCCTTTGCATCCTCTTTCTTATCCCTAACTTCTTTTTCTGCTTCTTTAAACCTTAAATCTGCTTCATTAAAAGGTATTTTTTCCCCTTCACTAAAATATACTTTGTCTTCTACCTCTGAAAAAATAATTTCAACATAAGGCTCTTTAACTTCTTTATTTTCCTGAAGTTCCTCGATTTCTTTTTCCTTAACTTCTTCCCTGTCTTTACTAAGCTTTTCTTCCAATTTTTCTTCAACTTCCGATATAATACCATTTGCTTCTTTTTGTATGGTTTTTAAAGAAGCTTCAAGCTCTTTAAGCTCCCTGTCCCTGCTCCATGAAGCCACATAACCAAAGGAATAGTCGCTTGTGTCAATGTCAAAGTGCTTTGATACTACATAGGCTGTGCTTTCTGCTTCTATCTCTTTGACATTCCTTTCTGTAACATCTTTAATATTTTTCTGGCTTTCTATACTGTGGAGCCTGCTATGTGTTACCTCATGCACCATAGTTTTAATTGTCTGCTTCTCACTCATACCCTCTTTTATTGCTATTCTATTTTCAACTAAATTATAATAGCCTTTACTTCCATTTTGGATATTTTCAAATTCTACTGGTATCTTAGCAACCTCAACTAAAGAATCTTTCATATACTCATAATTATTTACATTACCTTGTAATTCTTCTACTAATCGTGGAAGTTCTTTTCCATCTGTTTGTGAAATGTCAAACACAGGTACCGCCCTGTAACTAATCCACTCTAAAGTCTGCTTCTCCTTTACTGCTTTTCCCCCCTTATCTAAGATAGGTTTGCCGGTTTTAGGGTTTAACTTATCCATTTCCACCTCTTTTTTATGCTTGAAGGGTGCCAGTACCTTTAATGATTTCTGTCCCTTAATTACTTTCCTACCAAGCTTATTCCATGCTTTCATTCCTGCTATTTTTATGGCATCAGGTTTTTGCATCTGTATCCATAAAATATTTTTAGGGCTGTAGTTATGGAACTTAGACATGGTATCTAAATACTCTCTAAATTTATCACTTTCAAATACTTCTTTTACTCCCTTTTCCAGCATTTCTAAAGTATCTTGTAATTCTTTCTTTTTCTGTTCCAATGTTTTTTTCATAATCTAATTCCCCCCTAATCTATTTCCATTATTATTTCAGCTACCTCTTCATCAGTGCATCTTTCTATTTTCCTAAGTACACTTTCCTTTATCTCTTTAAGTTCTTCACTGTCTGTATTAAGATTTTTAATTGTTTTTAACACATGACTTTTATTTAAGTTCCTGATTCCCTTTAAAATTTGCTGTTCTTCAAATGTTAATTTCATAATTTAAACCCTCCTTTTTAAATTAAAAACAAAAGTATTACTATATCAAAATAATAATACTTTTATTTACGCACCTTATTAAAAATTTATCTTACCGCCTAGTGACGTTGCCAGTGCATTTGCACCTTTAATAATTACAAAAGCTACTGTGGCTATTACAAATGTTCTCTTACCCTTGGCCGTCCCCTGCTCTCCCCCTACATACAACATTTCATAACCTCCAAGGCATAAAGCCAGAGCATAGCATACTACAGCCGGAATTTGCAGCCATGTTATAAAAGATGTTATTGCTGTTACTAACTGTTCCATATTATAAATCCTCTCCTTTAAATTATTAATATTTTTATTGGTTTTATTTACTGTCTAAGTCTTCATATCAGTACTCACCCCTTATTTTAATTCTTTAAATGATAACGCAGGGGCAGGTCTTTGCTTGTACCGCCCCTAGTTTTATCAAACTTTAATTCTCCTGTTTCTTTATCTGTAATATATGACTGCCTGTTTGCTTTAATAAAAGCCAGTGTACCCATTGATTCACAGGGCAAGAGTGGTCTATCTCTGTATACATAGTGACATTCACTTTCACATTTTCTTGAAGTTCTTCTCTTCTTATTCTCTTTCTTCCTAATTTCTTTTTCTACAGAATATTGCTTTAAATATTCTGTTTTCAATATTTTACTTACATATTGTTTGGTGACTTTAAGTTCTTCCGCCACTTCAATAGTCGACTTTCCTAAATTAAAAAACAGATTGAATATATCCTCTTTTTTACCCATTTAACTTATTCCTCCATTCCTATTTAACTAAATAGCATTAAGAAATATATATTCTAGTCCTTTCTAGTTGACTTTTTGCTTAATTTTGAGCGTAATTGAACCCTAGCTTAATATCCATTTTTTTAAGCTAGTCATACCAATATACTTCCTTTGAATCCTTTTTACATCTTCTTGAATCTCTTCTTTTTTGAAGTTCTTCTCCTGCATGTCTCTTGTAAAACATCCATAGAGTATTTTCCTTTACATGTAAAAGCTTTGCTATTTCTCTATATTTAAGGTCTTCCTTTAATAGCTCTAATGCTTTTCCAGTATCAAAAGTTGGTTTTCTACCTTTCATCTTTTCACCTTCCATTTTTTTCAAAGTAGTAGTTTTTTTACATTGATATTTCCCAAATATCCTGATATTATTGATGTTGTGAGTTCATAAATACTTTGTAGGGCATTATTAGAACTTTCTTTTTTATGTGAAATATCTCAATTGACCGGCAAAATTAATTGGGGTATTTCCATAAAACACAACATCTTTTAACAGGGCATTTCCTTATTGCTTTTTCTTTTGCTTTTTTTGTTTCAATTGGTTTAGCTCATTAACAGTTTCGTTATAGTCTTTTATTGTTTCATTTAATTTCACTCTGTCTGATTTTTTCCCTTTGTTACTTAAACGTCTTCCATGTCCTTCATGTACAGTTGCAGCAGTCTCTTTTTTAAGTGTCTTATTACTTTCACAACTAATACGTTCATCTATGCCATTCTTTTTTAAATAGTCATTTGTCATTACTTCCCACTGTTTACGCCATTTTCTCAAAGTATTTCTGTCATTCCAGTTAGTTGTATATACATATTTTTTAGTGAATTTATGCTTTTCCATATCATCTACTTTTGCAACTTTTAATCCCCATGTCCCATCTGAATTGAAAGGTCGGGTTGTAAGCATAACCTGAAAATATGGATTGTTTGAATCCTCCCTATGTATAAAAATATCTGCCACCATTCCATCATCAACAAAGGTTTTTTGACAGAACTCAAAAGTTAATTTATCCTGTTCCTCATTGATTAATTCTTTTGGCAGAGCAACATTAAATTCTCTTGCCAGTTGAGCATCAACACGTTCTTCTATTTTCTCAACTTCATTCCACAACTTTTCCCTATCCTTAGCCCATTCAGGAGCATTATCCGGTACAAGTATTTTTGTAACAGGTACCACTTCTTTTTTATAAAATCTTACTTTTTGGTATCTCTCATCAAATAATTTTTGTCCGCTTCTATAGGCGGCACAATCTACAACTGAACGCTGATTCCCTTTTTTACCTCTTCTATTTATAATTTGTGCTGAAAAATGATATATCGCCATACTAAATCTCCCTAAATCATAAGTGCGTTTATATAATAATATTATACCACTTTATACATAAATATGCAATAATTATTTCACTTTTTATTCTAATAATGTTATAATTATTTTAAATATGAAATGGGGTGAAAAAATGTCAAAAAATGCGATAAATAATATTGACCTTGAAATAAAAAAATTAAAAGAAAAAAAGAAAGAATTAATAGCTAAAAGAGAAAGAGAAATAGGGGCTTATCTTCTAAAAGTTTGGAATATAGAGGATAAAACAAATGAAGCAATTTTTAAATTAATTGATGAACATAAACCTAATAATAATAATATAAAAAGTATTAATGATAAAAATAATCATAATAAATCTATCAATAATATAAAAAATGGTGATAAGAATGAACAAAATAGACAGGCTGGATTTAAAAATCAAACTTCTGGAAGAGAAGAAAAAAGCTCTAAGTAAATATGTAGTTTCAGAAGAAAGAAAAAAATATACAAGACTATTAATTGAAACTGGAAAATTAGCAGAAAAATATTTTAACATAGAACATCTAAATATTGAAGAAAGAGAAAAATTATTCTCCATATTTGCTGATTATATAAAAGATACTGCACCAAAAAAATTTAATTTAGAAAAAAGTAAGGAGTATGATTAAACACTCATACTCCTATATATTAAATACTCTTTTCCAAAATTTCTTTTTCTTCTTTTTATCCCGTCTTAACAGTAATAAACTTCCATTTTTATTCTGCTCACATTTCAATAATATTTGTTGATTTCGGTGTAGTTCTTGCTCCTGTTGTAGCCTATCGATTAACTCTTTTATTTGAGCATCCTTTCTATCTAGCTGCTTTTTTAATGTATTTATATAGTCAGTTTTAATGCTTAAATCCCCTATATTCATTAAATATTGTTCTCCTTCATCATTTACGGTATTATCATTTGAATAAGTTTCAGAATCATTTAACTTTAAAGTGTTTTTAATCAAATTTAATGCCCCATCATCAAGATATGTAAGTCCACCTTTTTTAATTATATGCCCCTGTAACTCTTTTAACTTCAATTTTTTATATATACTAACTTTGGATAATCCAATTAAATCAGATACTTCTGCAACTGTATACAACATATGGGAAAACCCCCTTTTAATCTATTTTAATATTACATACATTCGATTAAAAGCATTTAAATCCCTTCTATTTTATAGGAAATTTTACATTATTAGTAAAATAAATCTTACTTGACAAAAATGCAGTTAATTATAAAAAAACTTTACAGTGTAGTTCCCCAAAGTTTTCTGGTACTGCCGAGGGAAATAAGGGTAGAGCTTAGACCGAATAAATATAATGGGGAGCTACACTCCCCAACCCCCTAGTGCTACCGTCTTCCATGATGGACACCTTGTCAACTCCGTACCTCCATTGACCACTTCCATCATTCCAGTTGGTCTACAGATAGAAACCCTATTCCCTCTGTCCCATGTCTAAATCACACAAAATCCGTTGATTTTACTTTGGCTGCGGAGAGATTCCCCCCTTTCTTTTCCCCTAAAAATCTTAAACATTTTTTCCACACAACACACATTTATAAAGAGCCATTTCGGGCAACACTTTAAGAAAATAAATATCCATAATGTCTTGTAATAGTACTTCTATTTACTCCTAACTCCTTTGCAACTTGACTTTTATTAAAGCCTTTCTTTATTAAATCTTTAATTAATTGCTCTTTTTTAACCTTCTGTTGCTCCCTGTTGGTTAAACCTTCTTCATTTCTTCTATTGTTTTTCCTTTTTATATTATTTCTTCTGTACTTTTCTTCCTCACTTATGATTGACTTCATGTGCTTTTGTTCATCCAGTGTTATATCCAGTCTTTCAATTAAGGTCTGATTCTTGTACCAGTAACCGCCCTTATCCTTCATGCCTTTAGTTACCTTTTTAATTTGTCCACTTCTTACACCCTGTTCATACTCTATAAATTTACTTATTGCCTTTGGTATACATCTTAATATTGCACTTACTTCTGATTCTTTTAATGGATTCCTGAAAGCATTATTAAACTCTATAACTTCTTTTTCAAGTTCTTCTATATCTCTTGTATATATTCCCTTCCAATATGCGTAACAATGCAATATGGGTGTTTTTGCCTATCCCCCCGAAAAGGTGGAATAAGAAAATTATCTAAAAAATTTTTTTTCAGTTATTCTATGCCAAATTATAAATATATGAATAATCTGACCTAAAAGTGTTTGTTTCTAGACTTCTATTATCTAACTGCTTTTTCTCCTATTTTTTCGCCCATAACTACACTTGTTTCATATCCTTTATTTGTCTGCTCAATTATATCTTTATCAATTTTTACTTTACCTTTTTCAAAAAATAATATGATAGTAGATCCACCAAATTTAAAGTATCCTTTGTCATCACCTTTTTTGACTCTTTTTCTTGGAGCATAAGTCTGTATTATTGAGCCAACACAGGTTGCACCTACTTCTATACATAATACATCACCAAAGTTATCTGTATGAAAAATACTCCATTCTCTTTTATTTTTACAGAAAAGCTCAGTTACTGCCTTTAGTGCAATTGGATTCACAGAATAATAATCACCTTTTATTTTTTTTGTTTCTTCACATATACCATTATCTATAAAGTGAAACCTATGACAATCTGTTGGACTGAGTCGAAGAATTAGGCAGGTACCTTCTGAAAACTTTGATACTATATTTGAGTCATCGATAAGCTTGTTAAGACTATACGTGTAACCTTTAACTTGTACTAATTTATTTAAGTTAATATTATCATAAGCCACAAGTTTGCCGTCACCCAGAGATATTAGTGAACCTAATGTGCTATCTATAGGTCTTGACTCTTTACTCAGTTTTCTAGTAAAAAAATCATTAAATGATTCGAATTGCTCTAGTTTTTTTTCAAAGATAGATATATCAATACCAAAATTTTTAATGAAAGATGGAATCTTTTTTTTACTCATTTTACTATCACAGAAGGAACCATATAACTTAGAAAAAAGCTTTTTCTTAACTATTAATTCTAATAGCTTCATTCCAACTGGTGAAGAATAAGTCCACTTAAGATATGCACCTCCTGCTACTTGCTCAGTTTCATATTTCTTAGTTCCTCTATTATAAAATTTAATCATAATATAACCTCTTTCATGTAAATAAAGTGATTAATTATCATCATTTGTTATATATATTGTCAATTTGTAATACTTAAACTTTGTATAAATTTACAACTGCGTCTTAACTCTCTATATGATATTGTAATTATTCACCCTGGTTTACAATAAATTCTTACACTTAATCCTATATGACATTTATATATGTGATTCATATTCTTTAACTCTTCTATAAAAGGTATTACTTTTCATAGAAACAAGTTCCATAGCTTTTACTGCTGTTATTTTACCTTGTTTCCACTGAGCATAGACAGTTTTAAAGTTTTTATCTATTGGTGTTTTTCTTCTTCCAAATTTAACACCTTTTTTAACAGCAGCTTTAATACCTTCTTCTTGTCTTTCTTTTATCCTTTTACGCTCATCTTCAGCCATATAACTTAGTAATTGTAATATTAAATCAGAAATTAAGTTTTCTAAGCCATCCATGTCTTTGTATTTTCTTGTATCTAACAAAGGCATATCTAAAACCACTATATTTATTTTTTTTGTTTTGGTAAGTTCCCGCCATTCATCTAATATCATTTGTTTATTTCTTCCCAATCTATCAAGAGATTTTATATACAAAATATCTCCTTCTCTAAACATACGTTTCATTAATTGATATTCAGGTCTTTTAAAATCTTTACCACTAGCTTTTTCAATAAAAATATATTCATTTTCTACTCCAAGCTCTTTAGCTGAAGCAATTTGTCTATCTAAAGATTGATCCTTACTACTAACTCTTGCATAAAAAAAACTTCTCATTATTGATGGCTCCTTATGATAGTATTACTATAATTATAAATTTATTTCAAAAGTTATACAAGTCAGTTGAAATATTTCAAATATAAATTTGTTGTATATTTGAAATGTAAAAAGTATAATTATAAGTATCTTTCAAAAAGTGTACTTTTTGAAAGATACAATTTTTTAGTAAATTATTATTTCAAATTTGTGGGAAAGGATAAGTATATGGATATTAGTCAAAAAAAAGCAGAACAAAAGCGTTTGAGAATTCTTGGTGCAGATGAAGTAGAAAATATTTATGGTAGACCTTGCTTCTCATATGAAGAACGTTGTAATTATTTTTTTCTATCCCAACCAGAGAAGGATTCTTTGAATACATTGAGATCTATCAAATCTAAATCTTATTTTGTCCTACAACTCGGATATTTTAAAGCGAAACATCTATTTTTTATATTTGATCTGAATGAGGTTTGCGAAGATCTTCAGTATGTGTTAAAACAACATTTTCACAATACTAAAATAATTGATATGAGTTCAATTGATAAGTATACCAGACTAAAACAACAACAGATGATCCGTGAACTTTTCAACTATCATATTTGTGATGCCAAGATACGAGAACAATTAGAGTTAAAGGCTCGAACGGCTGTGGCTGTATGTAGGGGTAATGGGAGCATCCGTGTCATGTACTGCAAAGTATATTCCATAATTTAGAAATGTGTATTGGATATCTTATTTCATTTAGACAATACACATCTTTTGACCAGTTCTTAAAACACCTAATTTTAATTTTGGGGCAAATTTCACCTTGATGAGTGATTTTCTATTTCTGAAACGCCTTAAATCTTAGTAAAATTTTTAAATTTAGAATTCTTGATTGCTGTAAATTACTCTAAATAGCTACAATATACCATTATTTACAAGCTACTTTGCAGTACATAGCACAGATGCTCCTTCTACCCCTATTTAGAAATGTGTTCTTAGAGGGGGTGAAATCGTCATATTCTATTCAACTAATCCCTTAGAGGGGGTTTTGTCGGAAATGTTGGCGACACCCCAATTAAATAATTGCAAAGCAATTGCTAAAGTAATTATGGAAATTAATGGTAAATTAGATGAAGTTTATAGCTGGTACAGTAAAGAAAAGAATCTAATAGAGCAAGAAGAATTGAAAATAAATAAATTTGAGGGGAACCCAATAAATAGAACATTTAAATTATACCCCCATATTCAAAATCAATTTAAAAAATTTTGCGAAGAACATAATACTTATAAAGTTCAAGATATAATTAGTCAAGCATTATATGAATTTATGATAAAATATAAATAAATTTTTTGTTTTTTACTTTGAACTAAAAGCAAGATTATTTAAATGGGGTAGAGCTTAGACCGAATAAATATAATGGGGAGCTACACTCCCCAAACCCCTAGTGCTACCGCCTTTCATGATGGACACCTTGTCAACTCCGTACCTCCGTTGACCACTTCCATCATTCCAGTTTGTCTACAGATGAAAACCCTATGCCCTCTTTTCCATGTCTAAATCACACAAAATCCGTTGATTTTACTTTGGCTGCGGAGAGATTCCCCCCTTTCTTTTCCCCTAAAAATCTTAAAAATTTTTCCGCACAACACACATTTATAAAGAGCCATTTTTTGAACACCCTATTTTAATAACCGTATAACCTTTGTTCTATTTATATTTAAACTTCTTGCTATTTCACTATTATTTAGACCCTGTTCTTTTAGATTTTTAACCTTATTTGTTAATTCCTTAAGCTCTAATTGTTTTTTTGTCAATCCTTCTTCATTTCTTCTATTATCATTACGCTTATTATTATTTCTTCTGTACTTTTCTTCCTGACCTATGATTGACTTCATATGCTTTTGTTCATCTAGTGTTATATCCAGTCTTTCAATTAAGGTCTGATTCTTGTACCAGTAACCGCCCTTATCCTTCATGCCTTTAGTTACCTTTTTAATTTGTCCACTTCTTACACCCTGTTCATACTCTATAAATTTACTTATTGCCTTTGGTATACATCTTAATATTGCACTTACTTCTGATTCTTTTAATGGATTCCTGAAAGCATTATTAAACTCTATAACTTCTTTTTCAAGTTCTTCTATATCTCTTGTATATATACCCTTCCAATATGCGTAACAATGCAATATAAAGTTCCTATAACCTTTTACATCATACTTTCTTAAACTGCATAATGTCTCTATGTCATTAGCTCTTGCCAGATGCAGGGTATAACTATTAAATAGCCTGCTTATTGTACCTGACTTCTTTTTATTTATTTCTTTTGTCTGGTGTATTTCTAATTGATAGGACTTCTTATGCTTGTAATTTAAATATTCTTCCCTTAAATCATACATAGAGTACTCTATATCATCATTTATAATTAATACCTTACATTCCTTGTTTATCCTACTGTTTATGGTATCTGGCAGTCTTAATACCCTTGCCCCTTCTGTTGCTTGTATATCAGCCCCCAAATCTTTTAATTGATTATATAAATAATCTTCAATTTCCTGCCATGTATAAATAGCTCCATAGGGTGCATTTTTAATTCTCCAGTATAGATGCCACCCCCTGCCACTATCCACAATCATACTTGGGGTGGGTATTTTATTTTCATTCACTAACTCATGTACCATATATACGGTTTCTGATTTCCCATACTTGCCATATCTCTCAACATCAATATCTATATATAAAGCTCTGAACTGTCTTATATTGCTTGTAGACCTTTTAGGCTTATAGAAGGTACTTGATGCTATATAAACGTCTTCCTGCCCCCCTGTTTCTTCTACAATAGTCTTTAAACCTGCATACCGGGTGTTATATATTTTTATAACTTTACCTTCCTGTATTTGAATCAGGTGTATATATCCGTCTGTACTATCATCAAATAAGTGATTACAATATGCTAAATTATCCATTCAGCCACCCCATCTTTCAAATAAAAAAAGTCTTTCAGGCATTTCATACCTAAAAAACTTGATTTTCTTCAACTTATTTGATATATTTACTATGTTCTCAAAATAGAATATAATATAATGTAATATATAGTAATATATAAATGAGTTCTCTTGTAAAGTCGTTTAGGTAGTCTGTTTACCTTTTCGATGCTTAATTAAATGCTTCTAACCATCTAATTAAGCACTAGGGGACTTATTTTATTTTAATTTATTTTCTCAATATTAATAATACAGTATTCTTTTTAATCCCACAATATGAAAATTTATATTATCTTTCATTATCTTTCATCAATTAACACATGTTACATATATTGGTTTAATGTAGATATTTCAAGTAATTTAAAGGAATTTAAAGTTTATTATTTTGGATTTTTGTATAAATTTAAAGGTATTAAAAATAAAGCTAATCGCCCTACAGGGTTAATTTTAGCCTTAAATGAGATTTGCACCTATAGAAAACTGGTCAAAATTATCGTAATGTTTAATTATCGTATAATCTTTTGGCAACGCCTATATTTATTTACATACACTTGAAAATAATGTATTATTATATTATTAAGATAAATCAGTTTTTTTCGAAGATTGTTTGCCAATAAAAAACAGTATGATTATTAATTAATCATACTGTTTTTATATAATCACCTTATATGGAGTTTTAAGCACCCATATAGGGTATTTTTTATTTTTAATGAAAGTTTGTCCTCTAAACTAATTACTATAGCTTAAATAGCTTCTATTCGGCTTTAAAATGCACTCCTGTTTTTTTCCTGCATAGCTTTGTTCACGATACGAATACTAATATCCCTGTCTTAGTGTCAATCTTACTCTTATATCCATCATTCAATGCCTTAATGCTGTCATTACTATTAGTTAACTTGTTAACTTTATTGTATAAGCTATTATATAAGTTAACTCTTCTAAACAATAAACATTAACTAACTACTGCATAAAATCTTTTCCGATTTTCAATCCACTGTTTTTCTGCAAATCTTCAAGTTGTTTCTTAAATTTCTCTGGCATTTTGACTCTGAATGTAACATCTAGTATTTTCATGTCTCCTTTAATATTTCAAACGAAACATTAAAGTTAACTGGTTAACCTATTATAAAATATAGATTTATAAGTTAACTTTTGTGTATTGATTATACCTCATTAAAATGCCATAATCAATACATACTAACGTAAATTACAGGCACAGGACAGTTAGTGCTTACCCTTTCAATGATATAAAGTATAAAAATCTAAATAATCCCTTATTTTATTACAAAGCTCTTTTTTCAACCAATCATTTTTTTTCAAAAGCTCCTTCTGGTTTTTATTAATCCTGATGCTGAAAACTTCACAATTAGAATTTTCTTTTTTCTTTCTCCCCCTCATGATGATCCCCCGAATTTTTTAATTTATGTATACATTTTTTCAATTTATGTATACGCTTTTTAAGTCAAGTATAGCATCACTATTTTATGTTTACAAAAATAACCATAATCAATAATAATTATTATTTAAAGCGATTTTTTGATACTCTACCCAAAAGACCCCAGAGCATTTCCCACAGCAAATAGAGTGTAGTTTGGGGCAAGAAAAAAGCACTAAATCCAGAAGGGAATTGTCAAGGGCGGTTTAAATTATTTTCTTTTCCTACAACTCTACTTAATAGAAAAAGAAAATAATTTAAATCGGGCGTAGCCTTTACCCTTTACAAGGAATGAATGGATAGTATAATCCGTCCCTGCCCAAACACACCTTTAAATATCTATAAAGTCCTTATATATTTTTAAAATTTATAATAAATCCAAAAATTGCTTTGAATAATTGCTATTTTTATAATATAATATCTAAGTTATTGTAAATTAATAATAAATTAGTAAGGATGTAACTTAAATGAAAGAAATGTTAGAAAAAGTAAGAGATAAATTAAATTTCATGTTAGATTCAAACAAATTTACTGATGAGGAAATATTGGCTGTAAGTCAAGAACTGGACAGGCTTATTCTCACCTATTACGAACTTAATTCATTAAACCTTCCTGAAAACTCACCAAAACTTAAGGAAAATAAAACTTAATTTTCTTAAGTTTTATTTTTTTGTAAAATATAGCAGGAAAATTAAATATATTGTAGAATTTATAAGTTAAAACGTTTTA
>ENA-UOOI01001128-UOOI01001128.1-fermentation-metagenome-genome-assembly--contig:-NODE-1128-length-29581-cov-47.595915_pt1 | contig 29581 bp, 32 predicted proteins | sample MGYA00245779_ERZ724027 | MGnify/ENA primary metagenome ERZ724027 (study PRJEB28704, sample SAMN03018318) | fermentation metagenome | biome: anthropogenic terrestrial biome; feature: soil...
ATCCATGAACCGCCGGCTGCGAGGATACAATGAACCTGCATAAAAAGATCATATCTCTCCCCATTATACACCAAATTATTTTTATTTGTTGACTGAATTGATCAAAAAGCAAAAAAATATAAGAATATTGGGCAAGATTTGGGGCTTTTTTATCTTTTGTTTTTGTATTTGGAGTCCGAATGCGCAGTAAAACTGCAAAACAGCAAAACCTAAAATAATAAAAAAATTTTTAGGTTTTGGCTTGACAAATCCATTTCGGTCATGTAAAATAATATAGGTATTCTAAATGTACGAATTGATTGCCATAGAAATGTAGATCAATTTTCCATTTTGATTTACCGTTCTATGGCTTTTATTTTGCACTGGGGATAACAAATATCAAAAAGGAGGTACCTACTGAATGAATACAGGTACTGTCAAATGGTTTAATGAAGCAAAGGGCTATGGATTTATTTCCAACGACGATGGAACGGGAGATGTCTTCGTACATTTTTCTGCTATACAGGGCGAGGGTTTCAAAACGTTGGCTGAGGGGCAGAAAGTAACCTATGATACTGAACCCGATCCCAAAGACCCCCGCAAAATGCGTGCAGTTAATGTTCAGGCTGTGGAATAACCCGGTATCGGCTGAGTTCCATCATCAAAGAATCCGCTCCAGGAAAGGGCGGATTTTTTGTGCCCATTTCTTTGTATTGATTTCAACCCTGTAACGATTATCATACAATACCCGTTTCTATCCTGTTCTCACTTCAATCAGGGTTTCGTTCCTGTTGTGCATTCGTTGTGCTTTTGATCTCATGGCATTTTTGTTTTCCCTTGTTTCTCCTTGATTTGCCTTGTTACCTTTTCTTGTCTCTTTTGGCTTTTTTTCTTGCTTTCCTTTCTTTTGTCTGCTTCCCTTTCTTTTGCTTCTTTTGTCTGCTTTCCTAATGATCCAGGGAAAAAAGTGGTATACTAAGATAGAAGGTCATTTTATCACAGGGAGTGAGGAATTTATGAAGGAAACATTGGAAGACCTGAAAACAAGAAGAAGCTGCAGAAAGTATCAGCAGAAGCAGGTTGGGCAGAAAGAACTGGATGCAATCCTTGAGGCCGGAAAGTATGCACCTACCGGCATGGGAAAGCAGTCTCCGATTATGGTAGTGATCCAGGACAGGGAAACCCTGGAGAAGATTTCAAAGTTGAATGCCGCAGTGATAAACAGTCCAACGGATCCTTTCTATGGAGCTCCGACGGTTGTCGTCGTTTTTGCCAATAAAAACATAAACACTTATGTTGAAGACGGAGCGCTGGTTATGGGCAACCTTTTAAACGCCGCTCATGCGGTTGGCGTGGATTCCTGCTTTGTTTACAGAGCAAGAGAAGTATTTGAAACAAAAGAAGGAAAGGCTCTGCTGAAAAAATGGGGAATCGGGGATCAGTATGTGGGAATTGGCAACTGTATCCTTGGATATGGAGCAGAAGGCGGTATCAACCCGGCCATACCCAGAAAATCAGATTATGTCATCAAAGTGTGATAAATCAGGATGTATTCCGCAGGATAAGATAGTTTATTTAACACATTTAACACGAAAGCCTCCTGCTTTGTCCGGAGGCTTTTCGTGTACCCGAAATTCAATAAAGCACTGTTTTATCTAAAGTGCCTCATTGTGTTCATGATCAATCTTCTAAATTTTGGCAGGTCCAGGCCAAAGGATACCGATACATTTTTGTCCTTTCCAAACACATTATCGTAGTCGACAACCGTACTGCCGCGCGACATCAGATCTCCGGTTTCAATGTCCACATGCATTGGATACATCTTAAAAATGGAGGGATCAATAACGTATGCCACTGCACATGGATCGTGCATATGGATTCCTTCAACATGTCCTTCCTCTGCCCAGAATGGCACGGTAGTTGTCCGATTGAAGAAATCGAGTAAATCAGCCATTGTAGCAGCTACCGGATTTCCTATCTCCCTGATCTCCTGAACATCGCGGGGAAACAGCTGCGCCTTCAGCGTTACGTCCAGACCAAACATTGCAATTGGCACACCGGACTGAACGACAACATCCGCTGCCTCCGGATCAACATATATATTGAACTCTGCATGCGGTGTGATATTTCCGCCAAAGCACGCCCCGCCCATAAACGATATGAACTCAATTTTATTTTTCAGTTCCGGGTGGGAAAGCAGAAATATCGCCACATTGGTAAGGGGACCTGTCGCTACAATAACGACTTTTTCGTCGCTCCCCCCAAGGAGCTTTGCCATTAAATCATTTGCGCGGATATCAAGAGGCGAAACAGTGGGCTCAGGCAGGTTCGCCCCATCAAGCCCGCTCTCTCCATGGACATCGTCTGCGATGATAAGCTCCCTCCGGATTGGTTTCTCTGCACCCATAGCCACAGGGACATCCTCACACCCTGCCAAAGCCAATAGCCTTCTGGCATTTTGAAAGGTCTTCTCCGGCCGCTGATTTCCTGCAGATGTAGTTACGGCCAAAAGCTCGATGTTTTCTGCAGCCAGTGCCATCAGCAAAGCCATTGCATCATCATGACCGGGATCGCAGTCCAGAATCATCTTCGTTTTCTTCAAGCTAGTCATCCTCCTTCAAAGATATTATCATTGGTCTGACTTTCTCCATACAAAATATAAATACTAAATTAATTTCCCTTGTTCGTGGCTGTATATGCTTCCCATTGCCTGCGGTATCTGCAAAGCCTAATCCTCCTCTTCCGTGCGCGCCCGGCTGTAAATTACCTTTCGGCAGGCAATGAAAATCACCATGGCACTAAGAACAACGATGCCGCCGACGAGAAATACATTTACATAGGTGGAAGCTTTGCCGCTTGCAACATTCACAATACTTCCGCCGGACATGGCTCCTGCGGACATCAAGCCGCCGAATAAGGCAACGCCAACGGACCCGGTGATCGCCTGCAGCAAATCGTTAAAGCCCAGTACACGCCCGGATTCCTCAGCTGATACGGTCAGAGTGGCGGTGTCGACAATTGGGGAATAGAAGAAAGATGTTCCAAAATAATAAATACAAGGCGCAACTGCCAGAGCCGCAACCTTTCCATAGGGAATGGCAAAAGCGATGGCAACAAGCCCCAGTCCCATAAATGCAAGTGCCATGATAATAGAAGCGGAACGGCCAATTTTTTTGACAACAGGTCCACAGACAAAACCCAGTACAGCAGCCAGCAGAATGGACCAGACAAGAAGGGAAGAAACCTCCGCAGAATCAATCCCATAAATATTTATACCTATAGCGTTGATTCCAGCGTTAATCGTATAGCTGAAGAAATAGCCTACGAAAATCACAACCATTGTAGCGATAAATGCTGGATTTTTAAAGAACTCCGGAGTAATAAAAGGATTTTCGGCCTTATTAACATAGAGAATAAATGCAATCAGTGTCACAATGGAAGCAATTGCCCAAAACATATTCATATCCGTGAAATACATGGTAACTGCTCCTGCAAAAGCACCGATCAGAGCGAAGCCTGCCCAGTCGATGTTTACACCCTCTGCATGATCATCCGGAAGATTTCCCGCAAGAGAAGGAATACAGAGAACAGATAAAATAGGCGCAGCAAAAAGCCATTTCCAGTCAATTCTTGTCACATATCCTGCCAGCACAACGCCAAGTGCTGCCGAGAATCTGAAAACCGCAACAAATATGCCATAATAAACAACGCGCTCTTTCTGTGTAATATACTTGGACACCAGGACCAGAAAAACAGAGCCTGAAACCTGCCCGCCCGCGGATTGAAGCACACGTGCAATAATAACTGCCCAAATGCTTTTCGGGCCCAGAACAAATCCAATCACAGAACCAATTACGAAACCAATCACACCCAACAGCGTCATCTTTTTCAGAGACACAAAATCTCCCAGCGATCCATAAATTACACAGACGATTCCCAATACAATACCTGGAATGGAAGTAATCAAAGCTGCCCGACCCGGGGCACTCAGCTGCTGACCGATGTTGACGAATATCATTCCAAATGCCTGCTGCTCAAGGATACTGAAGGTGAATATGAGTAGGACAAGAGGAATTGACTTTTTTGCCATATTGTTCATCTTTTCAAATTCCGGCGTTCCTGCCTTCGGTACCGGGATGCCCGCTACCGTTTGACTTTTGCTCATTCTTTTCCCAACCTTTCAAATCTTAATCATTGCTGTTCATTGTTTTCGAACGCTGCCGTATAGATTGCTCTGCAGTCATCCCGATTCAGTCTGACAATCCCTCCAATCCGGTCATCCGTGCCACGAAAAGCAATCCTGTCCAGCATATCCTCTATGCCGTTCGTAGGAATATCGAAATCCTTGAAACTGGTTGGCATACCCAGACCCCTGAAAAACTCCTCTGTCCTCAGGATCCCTTCATAAGCTATCTCTTCATCCGATCTGTTTTCACTTTTCACATCAAAGACCTCTTTTGCATATCGACAAAAGCGAAAGGGCTTCTTTTTGTAAACATATCTCATCCATGCCCCCATAATGATGGAAATCGTGGCACCATGGGGAACATCATACAGTGCACTGAGTTCATTGCCGATTTCATGAGTCGCCCAGTCCTGTACGCGCCCTATGCCCACAGTATTGTTCTGGGCAATCGTCGCAATCCACATAAGTTCCGCCCGGCAGGAATAATTATCCGGTTCTCTTAAAACCTTTGATCCAACCGCAACAATGGTTTTTAAAATCCCTTCTGCCATTCGGTCAATTACCCCTATTTCCTCATCCGGCGAAAAGTATCTCTCGCACACATGGGAAAACATGTCCACAATGCCGCAGGCCGACAGAAAGTCCGGCAGAGTCGACGTCAGCTCCGGCTGCATAAAAGCAATGGCGGGTCTTAGAATCTCATTGCTGACCAGCAGCTTTTTTCCTTCCTCCGCATTGTTGATAACGGCCACAGCACTGGACTCGCTTCCTGCCGCCGGATAAGTGACGAAGGCTGCCACAGGCAGCGTATTGACAGGTTCTTTTGCTCCGGTAAAATAGTCCCATACGTCATCGTCTGTGGCCGCTCCCATGGCAATGGCTTTCGCAGAATCAATCACGCTTCCGCCGCCGACAGCAAAAATCAGATCCACCTTCTCACGCTTCGCCAGTTCAATTCCTTTCCGAACCAGGGAAAGTCTGGGGTTTGGACGAACGCCAGCCAGCTCTGTGCTGTAAATGTCTTCCTTTTGAAGCGATTCCTTTATCCGATTCAGAATGCCACTGTCATAAAGGAATTTTCCACCGTCATGGTGGATCAGCACACGGTGGATCCCCATCCCGCGCATCCTTTTGCCGACCTGACTTACGACATTCCTGCCAAAGATAAATTGTGTGCCGATGCGTATCTCAAAATTATTCAGCATATCCTATATCCTTTCTTCCGATTCTTCACACAACGAATCCTATATTGATATCAGCTGTTTTCACGAATAAATTCCATAAGCTCATCACTGCCCGGGCAATGTCCTGCTCCTTTTCCGGTTAATGTATAGCCGGATACTGCGTTCCCCATTCTAAGGCTCTCCTCAAGGCCCCTGCCATCCAGAATGCCTTTTATGAGCCCGGCATTGTAGACGTCGCCTGCTCCCACAGTGTCTTCCACCTTTACCTTAAAAGCCGGTACCCCGATCCTTTTTCCTGCACAGAGTCCAACGGAACCGTTTGCCCCGTTGCGAACCACAACCGTGCGTTTGTCCGTAACAAACTGCCGTGCATTTTCCTCCCAGTCCCTGCTGCTGCCCAAATAGGCAAACTCATCTTTTCCTGACCCCAGCAGATAGGTAGTGTACTTTATGATTTCCCTTACAGCCCTCTCATATTCCGGGTCCAAAACGCCATTATCCACTCTGAGATTCAGATCAAAGGAGGTTGGAATTCCCAGGGAAGACGCCCGCTCAAATATCTTTATTATTGTATAGCGCGCTGATGTGTCATACACCAGGGACATTCCAGAGGAGTGGACCCATTGCGACTTTGTTATCCTGTCCATTGAAATCCTATCCATATCCAAAACCTTAAAAGACTGCTTCTCCCGCGGCCATCCCCAAAGATAGCGTTCTCCGTTTTCATCAATAAAAGCAAATACCCCTACGGTATTCAATGCCGGATCTACAACCAAATTGGAAGTATCGATTCCCTCGCTTTTCAGTTCCTTTTCAATATATCTTCCATAAGGATCGTCTCCAACCGTACCAAAAAAGCTGGTATTGATATCCAGCCGCGCCAGGGCAACGGCCGTGTTGGCAGCAGTCCCCCCTCCCAGAAGGCACGGAGTCGGATAGTCCACCAAAGTCCTTTCCTCATTCCGGAATTTTGGATAGGGCACAACAATATCCACATTTGCGTCTCCGACCACCGCTACGTCATGCATTCCGAACCGCCTCTATAAATGCCTTTACTTTATCAGGGTCCTTGCAGCGTTCCATATCAGCAGCTCTGCCTTCATAATTTGTTCTGCTGAAAGAATCCACACCGTAAGGATTGGTAATGTGTATAGCCTCTGTGACATTATGCTCATCAAGACCGCCGGCAATAATACAGGGTACATCCGTACTGTCGATGATCGCCTTATCAATCTTTTTGTCATGGGTCATGCCAGTGGCGCCGATATCCCCGGCTTCCGGAGCCTTTGTATCGATGAGGAAATAATCCGATACCGATTCATAATCCCTGACATACTGCAGAACCTTCTGCTCCTGTATGGGGACTCCGGCAAGTACGGGAATTGCCTGCATAATTTTCAGACCGGGAAACCGATTCTTTATTTCCTGAACTTCCGAAGGGGAGATTCCTTCAATATTCCCCGACAGGTGGAGAACGTCAGGAAACGCTGCTTTCAGATTTTCCGTGATTTCTTCCATATCCTCTGAAACCGTCAAACCAATCCTGACCGCCTCAGGCTGTACGCCTTCAAAAATTTCCCTGGCCTGCTCACAGGTGAGCTGACCTGGTGTTCTCCTGATTTTTCCGTACGATACACCTATATGATGCGCTCCCATTCCAATCACCATACGTGCATCCTCCACTGTTCGAATACCATAAATTTGAATTTTTACATCTGACATATTCTTCGCTCCCTTTCTTCTTCAAAGGCTTCCATGAAAGCCTTTCCTGTAAATGGTGTTTTCTTCAGATCCGCTCCCTGTGCCACTCTCGTAATGGGCGGAGGTGTGATAAAGCATTGCTTCAGTGTCTCTGTGCGGGCGAAAACTTTCTCAATGTCATCATCCAGAATGGCTTCCCCTTTTTTCATCACGATTATTCGCTTGAAATTTTCCGCTACAAATCTCATATCATGGGAAATTGTGATACATAGCTTCCCCTGGTTCCTCAGCTCCTGAATAATTTTCCGTAATCTCCGTATCCCTTGAGCATCCTGGCCGCATGTGGGTTCGTCAAATAGTATCAGGTCAGGATTCATCATCATGATAATGCCAATGGTACAGAATCTCTTTTGCGTCGAGGTCAGATCAAATGGATGTGTATCCAGTTGATCCGCAAGCCCAACCAAATTGGAAACATACTCCACTCGTTCCCCGATTTCTTCTTTCCTCATGCCCATATGTTTGGGCCCGAACTCAAATTCCTTTCTCACCGACTCCAGAAAGAGCTGATCATCCGGGTTTTGAAACACATAGCCCACTTTTCTGGACCATTGAGCGGTGGTATGAGTGTTAATGTCCACACCATCAATGAGAACCTGACCACTGGTTGGCCTCAGCAAACCATTAAGGTGCTTCACCAGCGTCGTCTTACCCGCACCGTTCTGCCCAACAATCGCAACTGGAGTAGTGCCTTCCATCACCAGGCTGACTCCTCTCAATGCACAGTCCTGGCTGGGATAAACATAGCTGAGGTCCTTTATTTCCACTTTCATCCCTTCAGTGCCTCCTTAACCATTTGTATCGATTGATCCTCCGTGATTGCAGTTTCCCGATTGGTATATCCTTTCTTTCTAAGCATATCTGATATCTTTACATACTCCGGAGGGTTTACTCCATACTGCTCCAGCTCAGGATCGGTGAAGACACTCCTGGGGGAACCAATTTTCACTGCCCTGCCACCGCTGAGCACCAAAACCTCGTCAGCATAACTGGCTACCCGCTCCATGTCATGATCCACCACAATGACTGTAACGCCGCTCCCGTTGATCTTTTTAACAATCTCAAAAATTTCCTCAGCCCCCAGCGGATCAAGCTGGGTCGTGCATTCGTCCAACACCAGTATCTCAGGATCCAAAATAAAGACGGAGCCTAATGCCACCCTTTGAACCTGTCCGCCGGACAGCTCCGTTGGATTCTTCGACAAAACATCGTCGATCCTCATCAGCTGTGCCATATGCTCAATCTTTTCCTGCATCACTTTTCCTGGAACGCCCCGGTTCCCGAGACCGTATGCCAACTCCTCTGCCACGGTTCCTGCCGTGTAGGACAGCTGATTAAACGGATTCTGAAACACAAGACCGATTTTTTGGCTCAGCTCTCCAATACTGCTCTTCCTCACATCCATACCATCCACCCGGATTCCGCCCTCCATCTCTCCTGAAAAGTAGTGGGGAATCAGTCCGACAAGGCTGTTGCAGAGGGTGGATTTGCCGGAACCGTTTGCTCCTATGATGCAGAAGAAACTTCCCCGGTCCACACGAAAATTGACATGATCGAGGACTTTATTGATGGCTTGGTTATATGTGAACGAAAAATCCTTTACCTCAAGTATGGTTTTTCCCATGCTATCTCCCTTCCTTACAGAATACCGAACTTCATCAGCAATGTCAGAATTAGGACAATAAGCAGAAACAAAATCAAAATGACATTCAATGGCTTATCCATCGGGGACCTTGTTGCTTTGACATAAGTCGTGCGCCGGACTCCATTTATTCCAAAGCCTCTCGTCTCCAGTGTCATTCCCCTCTCCTGCATATCGATCAGCGAAGACAGAATCACCGGACCCAGAAGGGGAATGTATGCCTTAATCCTGTTGAACAGCCCTCCCTGGGTCTCAACCCCTCTGGCTTCCTGCGATTGCCTGATAACAGACATACGCTTCTGCATCTGGGGAACGACATTCAAAGTTGCCAGAACCAGATATCCTGCTTTGTTGGGGAGCCCAAGATCGGTCAGTGCAGCTACTAAATTACTGATATGGGTCGTTTTGTTCATCAGCAGGAATGCCCCGAGGAATACAAGAAGCGTTACTACAATTTTAAGCGCATACAAAACGCCTTCCAATCCCATCTGCGCAAACCCCAGATCTGCAATAATGGTTTTGTTTTTAGGGCTGTACAGCCCCTGTATAAACAGAAGCATAACCGTAATGGGGATCCCAAAACCCAATACCACCTTTAAAAATGTCTTCTGTATTTTCGCAATGCAGGAAACAACAAACAGAAAGATCAATACTCCAAGACCCAGTGCAGGATTTGGAAAGATCAACGTACTGATTCCCAGTGAGATAATCGCCAGTAATTTTGTATTGGGATTCATTTTTTCTATGATAGTGTTTTTGGGAACAAAGTCATTTGACATCTCCATTGTATAAACCTCCAGTATGACTCCGATTTAATGGCGTATCCTGCATGAACCCGTTTCATGAGGTAATAACCTTCATGAACCCGTTTTACGTTTCAGCCGGTCTCTTTCTTATGGAAACGGAGTATTGGGAGAGAAATCTCCGGGGTATTTTGCTCATTAACGAGTACACAATAGCAAACACAATTCCCTTGTCAATGAGGTTTTCAAGCATGGATGTGGAAAGCACCGAGAATAGTATCTCCTTTGTAGCAGCAATCATCGCGGCGGTAAAAAAAGAAGTGCCGTTAATGCCCGTCGCGCCGCCATAAACAAAAAAGGTTATTAAGGATGCTGAAATAGTGTTCGTCACGGTACATACCAGACAGGTAATGACCGCTTTCCATTTGCTTTCGAAAAAGCCTGATCTCACCATAAATCCGGTAACCAGTCCACATAGCATACTGACCACTGAATAGGGCAGATATACGGGATTTGCAACAAGTGCGAGAAAGATATTTGTTACCAGGCCACAAATGGCAGCGATCCAGGGACCAGAAAGACATGCAATAAGAATTGTCCCTATCATGTCCAGAAACAGGGGCAGTTTCAGCAGGGAACACAGCGTCCCCCCTATCAGGTTAATTCCTACCGCTATGGGGATAAGAACAAGCGACTTCGTGGTAAATTGATCTTTTATAATTCCCATATATCGTCAATCCTTTCTGGACTCTCCCAAACGAAAGTATTTTCCTAAACTGTTTTTCTAACTTAATTTTAACACTATGCCATAGAATAAGCAACATTTTCGTAAAACATTTTGTTGCAAAAATATTCTGCTGCTGCAGGAAAATGGCAAAGCCTGAAAATAGTTAGCAAACGCCAGGTGCGAATATGAGTTCTCATTTATTATCCCTGTTTATTTGTGTTATACTGATATCCATAGACAAATATCTGGACAGGAGTCAAGCAATGAATATTAGAGACATTGCAAGGTTGGCCGGGGTTTCCACCTCAACCGTTTCAAAAATTGTGAATCAAAAAGATGGGTCCATCAGCAGTGCGACACGACAGCGTGTTTTGAAAATCGTACAGGAATATAACTATGCACCCTACGCCTCCCATGCACGAAGGTCCGCCAAAACCTGGCTGATAGGCATTCTGTTGAATTCTTCCGTCTCACTTGACACAACACTGGACGGCATCATGAAAGTAGCGCAGGAGAACGGTTATTGGACACTGGTATTCAACAACTATTCTGATACGGATCAGGAATTGAAGAATATTACTGCTCTGTGCAAAATGAAGATGGATGGAGTGATATGGGAGCCGGTAACGGAAAAGAGCCTTGAATTTGCCAACTATTTTGAAGATTTAAAGATCCCGGTTGTCACAATAGGACCAAATGGAGGGAACAGCGCCTTTCTCCTCCCTTATGAGGAAGCTTCTTACCGCATCACACAGGAATTGATTAAACGGGGGCATTCCCATATTGCCTGCCTGGTGAAACAGAGCCGACGGGCAGTTCCCTTTGTGAATGGATATAAAAAGTGTCTCTTTGATCATCACCTAAAAATGGACAAAGAGTTGATTTTTTCTGACTTGAATCATGACTTGGTTCAAAAAGTATGTACCCACCGTGTAACGGGCATTATTTTCTCCCATTATAGGAAGGCAATGGAATTTTATCAGCGGATGATACGGCTTGGATATACAATACCAGAGGATGTATCCCTGATTTCCCTGCGAAATGATACGCTTGAGTCCATATCCTCTCCGGAAATCTCAGAGATATCCAGTTGTATGATCCGTAATTCCGATTTCGGATCCTACATCTGTAATAAGATCATCGCAGATATAGAAAGGAAGCCAGGTATTCCTCCATCCTTTGTGCAAAACCTTCACCTGAATAGCCAGACTACCATCGGCATTCCCTTTGACCAGCTGTCACCAAAAATTACTGTGGTGGGAAGCATCCACCTCGATACTTTTCTCTATGCTTCCCAGCTGCCCCAAAAAGAGAAAACCACTCCTCTCACAGCATCCTTGAATTTTGCAGGTGGAAAAGGTGTAAACCAATCCATAGGTGCCGCCAAACTTGGCCATCGGGTGACATTGATTGGAAATGTGGGATCGGATGTGGATTCGGATCGTATCTATCAGGCCTTAGCCCAATATGGCGTCGAGACTTCGGGAGTCCAGCGGTGCAGTAATACAGATACCGGGAGGGCCTATATCTTTGTTGATTCCAGCGGAACCTCCATGATTTCTGTACTGCCAGGGGCAAATGATACCTTAACTGCCGAAGAGATCAGAAAGAGATATCATTTCTTTAAAAATACCGGCTACTGTCTGATTCAAGGCGATATCCCTGCGGAGGCCATTTCCGAAGCATGTAAGGCAGCCCACAAATATGGCGCAAAAATAATACTCAAGCCTTCCGCTTTCCGAAAAATACCGGAAGAAATTCTGAAAAGCATTGATATTTTGGCTCTAAATGAAAGAGAGCTGTCCAATCTTTGCCCTGGATGCTGCAGCAGCCAACAGCAGCCGGATTACCTTCTGGGCCTTGGAATAAAAGCATTTATTCTATCTCTTGGGCAGCGGGGGTACCTTGTCAAAACTTCTGATTGGGAGGAACACTTTCAGCCTCCGGACTTTCGGCCCCTGGACAATACCGGCGCCGATGATGCATTTATCAGTGCTCTTGCTTCCTACCTTCTATACGGATATGATCTGAGAGGGGCGGTCCGTATTGCCGCCTACGCAGCTGGATTCTGCAATGCAGGAGAAGGCGTAATAAATTCCCTGGTTGACAGAGCCCGCCTTGAAGCATATATAAGGCAAAGGGAAAGCGGTCTGCTCCATCTCCCGCGGTCAGGCAATAGAATAGTGATTCATCATTAGGAATGATACTCAGAATAATAACAGGGGATGATTGTTTTGGAAAGAAAAAAGATATTGGTGATTGGCAGTCTGAATATGGATATGGTTGTTCGTATGCCACGTATGCCCGAAATCGGTGAAACCATCATGGGAACCAGTTTTATGACAGTACCCGGCGGGAAAGGGGCCAATCAGGCATATGCTGCTGCCAAGCTCGGCGGAAAAGTTGCCATGCTTGGAGCTACCGGAACAGATGAATATGGAAAGCAATTGATTCAGGGGTTAAGCGAAGCAGGGGTGAATGTCGAAAATATATACAGATGTCCGGAAACACATACAGGGATCGCATCAATCCATGTCAACCAGGACGGAAATAATTGCATCGTTGTTGTACCCGGAGCAAACTATATGTGCAGTGTGGATCAGATTGCCAAACAAATGGAATTGATTGAACAATGTGATATACTGATCCTGCAGCTGGAGATACCAATCGAGGCAGTGCAATATGCAGTGAAGGCTGCAAAAGAAAGGAAAAAGACGGTTATTTTGAATCCGGCTCCAGCCCCTGACAGGATTCCGGACGATTTTTTGGAAAAAATTGATATCTTAACGCCAAATGAAACCGAGCTTCAAAGACTTACTGGTCACAGTACTGGCTCACTGGAAGAGATTGTGGAAGCATCTCATGTTTTGCTGGACAGAGGGGTCAAAACACTCGTGGTGACATGGGGAAGCAAGGGCGCTGTTTTGATAACGGGAGAAAAACATCAGTTATTCCACGTAGCCAGTGTAAAAGCAGTGGACACAACGGCTGCGGGAGATTCCTTTACAGCAGCTCTGGCAGTCGCAATGTCCGAAGGCAAAAGCATGGAGGATGCAATTCAATTTGCCAACAAAGTTGCAACAATCGTTGTTACAAGATTAGGAGCCAGAACTTCCATACCCTTTCGGGAAGAACTTGAGGAATAATGAATATGTCCTCAATGCTCCCATCAAAATATCGCACAAGCTTGAAGGCTATTTTTCATGGGCGTTCCCTTGGCTTGATTCCAGCCTATAGTTAATGAAAATCAGCGTCAGCGCGAGCTGAGATTTTCTGTGCTATTCCAGCTTGATTTGATGCTCTTTGAGATCGGCCTTACTTAAATAAACAATGTTTTCTCCTTTCAGCGAAAACGACAGAACCGATTGATCGAGTATCTTTCGCCTGGAACCGTCTTTCAGCGATATGGCATAGAGCTTGTTCTGATCCAGCCGGTCCATAAAAATCACTTCTTTTTCCGTCAGAAGAAAGGATTCCGTGACAATACCGTTAAGCTCCGCTTCCTGGTCCGTGTGAACATCGTACTTCATAAGTTTGGATTCCGCATTGATGTAATAAATGTTTTCGCCGTCGAAGGAAAGGGACTTGAGCAAAGGGGCCTCAATGATGACCTTCCTTTCTCCTGTCAAACGGTTTACTTTGGAAACCTGTCCGTTACCGATGAAATAGAAATTCTGATGATCCAGAAAAAGCGCATTGACGAATGAAAAAAACTTCACATCCTGTTCTTTCGGCTTGCCTATGTTCAAAAATGTATTGCGGCTCGTATTCAAATTTCGCTCAAAGACGATTTTTTTTGAAAAGTTCCTGGTGTCCACCTCAACAACAGAAAAACGGTCAGCAATAGTGAAGAATCCGGATACATCTGAATCGATCTGCATGTAATAAACGAAATTGCCGCACCCGTAGATTGCCTCCGGTACCTTACTGAGCGCCTGCATTGGGTTACGGATTAGCTTTTCAGTTTTCCCGGTGGACTTGTTTTCCATCATCCATGTAGCCTCATCGGAATTCGGATTCTCTACAAAAAACCGATAATTGTCATTTTCAAAAGTGTCGCTCTGCTCCAGATTAAACAGCGGATGTTCCTGAACCGTGTCTGGCGCAGCACATCCCGAAAACAGGGAGGTGCTCAGGCACAGCAGCAGGATCAGGCATACTGTTTTCTTTATGCGGCGGGACCTTCGTGCGCACCAGATATTTGTATTCCTTTTCAGGATTATGGCTGCCATGATAAGCATGAGACATAAAGTAATCCCGACGAGCAGCCATCTCACTGCGCTCCCGATTTCCTGGAACACCATCGTTTTCTCCTGTAGCACGGCATCATATTGATATTCGCTCCCTCTGAAGAAGCCTGTGGAAATCATAAATCCAAGAGGACCCGGAAGGAAGTATTTAGCGGACGACAGGGAGAACCCATAATAAGGAAGTAAAATCGCAGCCGTGCAGACAAACAAAGTGAGGGCGTATTTTCTGACACAGACCGAGACAAACAGGATGAGCGCGGCAAGGCCCAAGCTACCAAACAGCTTTCCTAAAAAGATTCCAAGAAAGGCACCGACCAGCGTTGCCTCTCTTGTGGACGTGGCAAAATACGAGAGACTCTGCAGGGGATAATCTCCATGCGGAAGTCCATATTTCAAATCATAGAACAGGAAACGCATACTGCTGTCCAGCAGGCAGAGCAGACAGACCACCGCCACGACGAGTATCATTTTATCCAGAGCGTGGCTTCTTGCTCCCTTTGGCTCTGTCAGGATCAGTTCATTCATTCTGCTTTCGTATTCCTGACAGAATACCGGGGTAATCAGCAGAAGCAGCAGCAGAACAAACAGCAGGTTCAGGCTGTCATGGGACAGCAGGCCATCCCAGCCGTTGGTATAGAGGAACCATCGGCTTTCCTTGTTTTCCCGGATGCCGCTGTATTGCCCGTACACAAGCTCAAAGCCCTTTTGATAGCGGACGGCTGTCCCGGCCCCGGCGAGCTGGGACGTGAATTCCTTTTCCGTCAGCTTTCCGTCAGAATAGTCGTCGTAAAGGTTCTGAAGCCTGCTGTTTGCTTTTGCAATCCGGTCAGCTTCCCCTGACAAAAAGCTCTCCGTTTCCTTCGTGCATTTTCCCTCCACCTGTTGAAGATAGTGGTCGTAGGCCTCCCTGTTTTGCTCTATCTCAGGATTTGTCGGCATGTCAAATAAAAGGAGTCCGGCAATGCTCAGGACAAAATAGAGCAGAATCAGCCACAGCCCTTTCTGATGCCAAAACATCTTTCTGATTTCATATCGCATCATGCCGCACCCCCTTCCGAATGACTGTGTTCTTCTTATTGGTTAAGAAAAGGATCATTATAAAAGCAGCTCCCCAAAGCGCTGCCGCAATAAAAGCCATGAGATAGCCAGGCACCGGGAACTGAAACAAATTGACAAACTCGGTTTTACGAAACAGCTCGCGGTTGACCATCAGGATAAAAGGGTTCTGTATTTTGACGCCGATGTGCTCCGATCCCATATAAATCCCCTGCCAGGCTATCAGGCCAAAAGCTCCCGCGAGGCTGAGCGTGAAAGGAAGCAAGGCATTCCTGAACAGGCTTGACAGCAGCAGAATACCCAGCCCAAGCACCAGCATCCCGGCAGTTTTGACGATGCCGGAAAGCAGGGCATATTGTCCGAGCGTCAGGTCAAGCGGCGTATCGGCAAAGTTTTTTACGGCATAAAGCGGGGCGGACGCGCCCACAAAGGAACCGAAGATTGCGGAAAACGTGAGAAAATCCAGCAGCCAAAACCAGGTGCAGACACCTGTCACAAAAAGAGCGGAGGACAGGAGCTTTGCCGCAATGGTCTTGTTGCCGCCATGCTTTGTTGTCATAAGCAGAGTATCCATTTCCGATTCCTTTTCGGATACGAATACCCCTACCAATCCATAAAGGCAGAGCAGGAATGCCAAAAAGGATGAAAAATCGTAGTGCAGATAGTATTGATACATTTCTGTGAAGTCAAAATACGGTATCTGCCGGCCTGTGAAGCTCTCCGCAATCGCGGCATTTTTCCGGTAGTCGTAGGTATTCCCGACAGACTGATAAAAGCTCATGTTTTCCCGTGCCGCCGAAGCCACCTGACCTGCATAGCTCCGATACATATAATCGTGCTCCATAGGCTCTACAAAACAGCGGCGAAAGAGATTATAATCGTGATACACATTGCCGGTATAGGTGTCCGGATTGTCCTTCGCGGTACTGGCGGTATGATCCGCAGTCTGCGCCTCCAGCGGGCGGTAGATCTCCATCAGCCGGTCTATCTTTGCCGACGTGATTTCACCTCCGAAATCCTTATAAAAGTCCCAATACAGCTGCTTCATCTGTGCGGATTCTTTAGCGCTCATGCCGCGGGCAAACAGGGAGTTTTCCGAGTAGACACCGTAGATCTTTACAATGCTGATAAGGGAGAGCACGAACAAGGCGATGAGAATGGAAGGCTTTACAAAATGCTTTCGGTATTCAAAACGGATCAGTCTTACCATTGTTCTCCCTCCCCGAAGTGATAGAGAAACACATCCTCCAGATTTGCCTGAACCGGAACCGCCGTTTCATCAGGCTTTTCATCGTCAATGATCCGCAGGTGAATTCCATCATGATCGCGCAGCATGTTGCTGATTTTCAAGCTGCCGAGCCTGTCTTTGAGAGTGTCGTGTTTATCATTGAGAGCATCGGGCTTATCATTAAGAGTGTCGAGCCTATCATTGAGAGTTTCATCGGTCACAGTCACCGACCACACTTTATTCTTCATGCCGTTCGTCAGGTTTTGAGGGGTATCCTGCATGAGCAAATGCCCCCCTTTCAGCAGCATCACTTCGTTTGCGATAAATTCAATATCCGATACGATATGAGTGGCCAACAGGACCGTCCGTCCATGCGAAAACTTTGTAATCAGATTTCGGAACCGGATTCGCTCCTGCGGGTCCAGACCCGCCGTCGGTTCATCCAAAATCAAAATGTCCGGGTCGTTCAGCATGGCCTGCGCAATGCCGACACGCTGGCGCATCCCGCCGGAAAGCGCGCCGATTTTCTTATTCTGTGCGTCGCTGAGATTGACGATCTCCAAAAGCTCCCTGACACGTTTCTCTCCCCGCGATTTCGGAATGTCCTTCAGCGCACACATATAGTTCAAAAACTCCATTACTCTGAAATCTTTGTAAAACTGCGTAGATTGGGGCAGATAGCCGATTCGGGCCAGAAAGTTCACCCCCATCTTCCTTACGTCCACGCCGTCTATCCGCACTCGTCCCGCATCGCTTTTCAGGATACCGACAAAGATATTGAGCAGCGTCGTTTTTCCCGCGCCATTGGTTCCCAAAAGGCCGTACACGCCTTCCCCAAGCTCGGTGGAAAAATCTTTCAGGGCATATTTTCCTTTATATTGTTTTGCAATACTTTCAAATGTTATCTTCATGCATCCTCCATCCTCCTATGGGTAGGCGCCTGCTGCTTCGGTGATACATCCATAAATTCCGGCATCCTCCATTCTGCTATAGGTTAGGCGGCTAATAGGCGGCTAAAATAAAAACATTGCGACTTTTGTATGTACCGCATCCTGTCTTGCGCCTAAAAGGACAAAGCAGACTTTTGCCCCATCCAATACCCGGATGATTGGATCATTGATCCCATACGCCTTCTGTCCGTCATTGGAAATGCTTTGCTCCTTCACGGACTTTCTGGTTTCTGTATCATATACCCGAACCGTCCACCCGGTTTTGTTGGAAACCGATGAGGCGAAGTAATGCCCGGTATCTGAGCCGCAGATATTTCCGCCTTCTTTTTTATCTGTGAGGTCATAAATCTTCTTCCCGCCATTTTTGATGTCCCTGACCATGATCCGGCCGTCAGCGGTTCTGAAGTCCTCGGCAAGCAGCAATTTGGAATCGTAGGCGCTGAGTTCCTTCGCAGAGTACCCGTCGACTTTCTGGTTGGTCAGTCCCGAACCGTCTGTATTGATTGTGCCTATGGTATCGAAAGACGGCTTGCCGGTTATGGCAGGCACATCAAAGCTCTGTGCTTTGAATGCGATGCTCTTTCCATCATTTATAAATCCGACCTGTTCCACAACGGAAATACCGGAACGGGCCTTATTATCCTCCGGTGTCAGGTCAATCAGGGTCGTGCGTTTATCAGACTGCCGGTCATAGAGGTACAGGCCGGTCATTGTCGCGTAGGCAATACGGTTGCCATCGGAAGAGAACGCGAGCCATTCCGTGGAAATCAAAGCTTCGTCATCCTTCAGAAGCTTTGATAAGTCAAGCTCAGACCGATCCTTTAGGCTTGCATTGTAGAAAATCACGCGGAACTGGGGGCCGGAGCTTCCTCCTGCCAATCCTAAACCGCCGCCGGAGTTTTTCGCAGTCGCCTCTCCCGCAATTACATAGCCGCTGTCCAGCGTCTGGCAGCGAACCATATCCAGGGCTTCTTTAGAAGTTGTTGCAACTGCTTTTCCGGCTGCCAGGTCATAAAGAGTCATCTGATCGGCAAAAATCAACACCTTGCTGCCGCCTGCGGGATACATTCCCATGATTTTTCCCTGTACCACCTTGCTCCAGTCTACCAGTTGGACTTCGGTGTGGGGTACAGTGTCTGCTCCAGACCGTGACAAATCGCTTGTCTGATTGGTCGGGGGGGTCGATGTGGGTTCAGAGGGTATGCCGCTTTTTGGTGCGCATCCGGATAAAAGCAGTGTCAGGCACAGGCCAATACTAAAAATTGCTTTTTCCATATTCTTACCTCCTTTCATTTCTTATAAAGCAAGACCGAGGGAGTCTTGAGCAAAGACGTACCATCTTCCCAAAGCTCCTGAACGTTGCACAAGGCAGAAACCACATAAAAGGTGTTAAAGTCTTCAAGCTGGGAAAGCTCAAGATCCGCCTCAATGACCGACACATTGCCTTTTGTCAGCACCGTTTCAAAGGATGTGTTTTTTCCATCCGTAATCGCCTTATGGTTGATGTAAAAGGTGCTTTTATAACGCGCTCCGGGGTAGCCCATAATCTTGAAGGTAACATGGAGCGTGCCATCTTCATTTACTTTAAGGTTGTCAATAAGCCCGCCCTGGCCGTTAAGAAACTGCTGCGAAAAAACTTCCTTATTCAGCAGTTCCAGAGTGATGGGCACCATGCCGGAAAAGACGGAAAGGCTGTCAAGATAATCCTGTGTGATTGGCTCCGTTGCTTGTTTGACATTTTTCAGATACGGATACTTTGGCATGGCGGAAGCGTTTTTGCCTTTGGTATCCTGATTGAAATGCAGCTCGTAATCGCCCAGCAAGGTCGAATGATACATACCGTAGCCGGAGGCTTTTTTCATATCCGGCATAAAACCTGGGGCATAGACACTGACTATGCCCATGGAAAGCGTATCGCCCTTTTTCCCTGTAACCGGCTCAAAGATGAAAGTAAACGGGTGTTCCTTGTCGTTCTCCTTCAGATTGAAGATGTGCATATATTCGCAGGCGGCATCGGAACCGTCTACCTTGTAGGGTTGAGCAATCCCATCGATATACAGAAGAAATCCGATTTCTTTTGTCTTGCCGGAAGCGTGTACTTCATAGGGGATACTGATTTCACCGCCGTTATACTCAAAAGGCAGCTTCTTCCCATCTTTGTCCCGGTTGGGGTTTACAGCGTCATGTCCGATACTGTCAATGCCGGCTGACAGATCGTCCCCGGTCTGGAAGGGATTTTCATTGGAATCGGCAGGGGTGTCCTCCGGCGTGCCGGACTGCTTTCTCCTTCGTGGACTGCATCCAGTCGCTGCAATTGTCAACAGCAGGGATAAGAACAAAATAAGAATCCTTTTCATGGTTTTCCTCCACTTTCTTAAAATTCTATATAGACATTTGTCTACTTTCGGGATATACGACAGCCTTGTATTTTTCGCTGTTGTATCCTATGTTTCGGGTTTCTTAAGACTTTTCTTTGTTAAAGATGAGCTGAAACATATCCGGGGCATAGGTCTGCTCTTGGGATGGCTCCGCAAGGGTATCAGGTATAAGCGTCGGTTCACTTCCGTTTGGCAGCAAGATGTTGCCGTTGGAACTCAGTTTCCCCGGATTGCTTTGCTCTCCGTCAGAGCCGGAAGAAGTCGGAAAAGATGAATCTTTGGAATCCACCTGATTCGGGCCTGCGGTAGCCGTCATTGCTTTATTGAAATTCCGCGAAATCCCATCTGTCTGTGCAGGCGACAGACCAAAAGCAGTCGTTCCGCAAATAGCAATCATAAAAACCACTACGAACAAAACGGGAGAGAACCGTTTCCTTGACATATCCATCATGGCGTAAATTCGCTTCTTCATCCCTTGGGTGCCGCTGTAAAAATTGGTGGAAAGAGGTGTTTTATACACACTTCTGTTTCGGGCGACACCAATGATGGCCTCCCCGTACCGCGCACGCCCTTTTGCATCGAACTTCCTCAGCACTTCCTCATCACATGAAATTTCACACAGGCTCAGAACCGATTTTGTCATAAGGTGCACGACCGGATTGAACCAGTGAATGGCTGACGCAATCATGATAAGTACCTTGTACCATAAGTCTTTTCTTTTGTAATGCACAAGCTCATGTTTGAGAATCAGCGACAGTTCATCCGGAGAAAAACCATACTGTGGGAGCAGCACAACAGGGCGAAGCAAACCGACCACCATCGGGGTTTTAATACAGGCGCAGGACTTTATGGCTATATGTTCCCGGATTTTCAGCTCCGCTTTTGTAAGGGCGAACTGTTTCAATATGCTTGCATCCTCTGTCTTTTCACTCCACCGTCTGATGGCAGACAGAAAGCGAAAATGTTGAAACAGATGCCAGCCCAGGAAGCAAAACACACCTACAGCCCATAACAGCCCCGCATGTTGATGCCAGTCCCATGTTTTTACGGTATCAGCAATAACAGCAGTGCCGGATGCGGTGTCAGCCATGCTCTGCGGCAGGACCGCCTGAAAGACTTCCGGCAGTGAAACGGTGATTTTCGTCCGAACCGGAAGAATCAGCGCCACAAAAATGACGGCCCACAGATAATAACGGCATTTGGCTGAATACCTGTGCGCCAACAATGGCGAAAAGGCCAACATCAGCAATGCTATGACAGAGAGCTGCAGTGAGTTTTGCAAATAAACAGAGAATAGCTCGCCCATATTATTCACCCCGCTTTTTCAGCCATCTTGACAGTGCATCCAGATCGGAAGCATTCAGGTCTTTCCCATCGTACAAGGTATTAACAAGGCTCACAATGGAATGGTCGTGAAACCTCTCAATGAAGCTGCTGGTTTCAAATTCAAGGTATCGTTCCTTATCAACCAAAGGATAATAAGTACGCTGTTTGCCGTTTTTTTCGGTGCGTACAAATCCCCGGTCAACGAGTCGAAGCAAAAGAGTGATCAGCGTTTGCAGTTTCCAGCCCTTTTGATTCCCCAACTGCTCCATCAGCATATTGGTTGTAACGGGCGGCTCGTTTGCCCAAATAGTTTTCATCACTTCAAATTCCGCGCCGGGAAGCTTTTTCAAGCTATTCATAATCGCTGCTCCATTCTAAATTTTATGAGTAGATAACACGTATCGGATGCTATCTACAAATGTCTTATTTGTATTATACGTTTGTCTATCAGGGCTGTCAAGCACTCTTTTACGGATGTCTATAATTTATTTCAACTTAACTTACCCCAAAACTTAAAATCATCCCTTCTGTTTGAATTTATTATATCGCCGGAGCAGTATAACCGATTATGGTGTCAGGGCTCTGTAAAATCCTTTTTAAACTTGAACCCTGGTCTGATGATGCCGTCTCCGACTGCGTAATTAATTTCCTCTGCTACCTTATAGCCATTCTTTAGATAGCATTGAGCCGCAGGCTCGTTGTCTTTCGTCATGTATATGAAAAGAGATGACTTGCCGAGACTTTTTATGTACTCTCCCGCAAAGTGTACAGCAAAAGAACCAACCCCGCAGCGTTTAAAGGAATCATCCACGACGAGCATGGATATAGAGGGCTCCTCTTTATTTAATCCGTTTAGCTTCAGCCATGCGGCGGGCTGATTATCGGCTATAATAATAAAGTTAACTTCATGCGGGTCGGCATCATCACTGAAAGCATTGTGCCATTCCTCAATAGAAATTATACTCCCATGCAAAGCTATTCTATTTTGCTCATAGATCCTGTCTACAAAAGAAACAAGCTCAGCGGTCAGCGGTATTGCGTGGCACTGCATTTGCTACACCTCCATTTTAAATATGCCTGCATTTCGATCGATTTATGGTTATCCATGCACAGCGATAAGAAAAGTTCATCACATGTGGCAACAAAAGCGGTTTTCACACAGAACTCGCTTAATACCCGACGAAATACGGGCTGCGCATGTTTTAAGCACGAAGCAGGCATGTAGAAGGATGTCATCTTTTCATTGCCGTACAGCGTGAAATAACCGATTTCAGCATCGTTTGAAAGGATACTGTAATGTATGTACCCCATTCAAAATATGCTCCTCCCAAAAATCGTCGCCTATACCCGTAAGCCGTGCGGCGTATTCCATGAGCTGCTGCCGCTTAGCTCCTGCTTTATTCATCGCAAACCTTATATCCATTACTGTTTTCCTCCGTTTTTCTTTTTTTGCTTGCTCCACTTTGCAAGCTCCTTGTGCCATTGCTGCTTCTGACGCAAATAGGCACCTTTATCATCAGAGAATTTAGCCTCACGCTTGAGGTTTAAATAGCTGTTCCATCTATCAGGCGGCAGCTCGCCGTTTTCAATGGCGGCTTTGACAGCACAGTCCGGCTCGGTCTGATGCCTGCAATCTTTAAATTTGCACTTCCCGAAATACTGCTCCACATCGCCGAACGCTTCGCCAAGCCCTTGGCTGACATCCCACATACCAAGCTCACGCATACCTGGGGTGTCAATAATCATCACGCCGCTGTCGAGCATGATGAGCTGCCGGTGAGTGGTGGTATGGCGGCCTTTGCTGTCGTCCTCGCGTATTTCGTTTACCGCCATAATGTCTGACCCTGCCAGCGCATTGACAAGGCTTGACTTGCCGACGCCCGACGAGCCAAGAAAGACAATGGTTTTTCGGGGCTTCAGATAATCAGTCAGAGCGTCAATTCCAACACCGCTCATCGCACTGACAGCATATATCCCAATGCCGGACGCGACCTTTTCCGCCGCTCGCATTTGCTCGGTGAAATCCTCGACCAGGTCAGCCTTTGTCAGGATCAGCACCGGCATCGCTCCCGACTGCCACGCAAGCGTGATATATCGCTCCATGCGCTTCGGGTTAAAATCGAAGTTGAGAGACTGCATGATAAACACATAGTCAAAGTTTGCGGCAACCGCCTGCTCACCTCGTCCCGGCGCCGGATCACGCCTTGAAAAGAACGACTTGCGGGGCAGTGTTTTTATAATCTGGCTGTCGCCGCTCTGATTGAAGCTTATCATCACAAAATCTCCAGTTGTCGGGAAGCTCTCTCGGCCTTTAGCATAATAAACGCCAGTTTTCAGTCTGCCGAAGGCTTGCCCGGATTCGCAGATAAGCTCATACCGTTCCTTGTAAACAGCGGTTACCCTTGCCGGAATACCGGATACTTCGTCCTGCGGCGTATTGAGGGAATATAACATTGACGGAATAAATCCGTAATCTATCAGGTTCAATCCTTTTATCCTCCAATGCAGTTGATATTTTACGAGCGTCAAGCAAAACAGTCATAAAACAACAAGTTCTTTCGTTATAAGTTTGGATTCACAGAAAAGGACATAAAAATGCCGCAGCAAGCAGCCATCGATGGCTGCAAACTGCGGTTCGTCACAGATAATGCAAGTGTTAAAATAAACACGGGCATACCTGTTCGTATGCCCGTAGGAGTTTACAGTATTCACGAAAGGTTACTCATAACGGCACAGCAACAAAAGGCGTATTTACACCTTGAAAGATATTGCCACGCCCGATATTCTGTTTTAGACGAAAGCCACCTCAAAAATAACCGTCATCAAAACCAGCTCCTTTCGTTCTCTGCGAAGCATGAATGAATCATCACAGAATAAAGATTGAATTTAGTATACCATCTCTTTCCAGAAAAATCAATCCTTTAGCCCAAAACATGAAATTACGTATTTGCAAGGCTTTGCCTCAAGGATTTGAAGCATTAAATCACCTTATTGTCCTTTTTCTGCTGTTATATATAAGCAACATTTAAAAGCCTGGACCTTGGCAGCAGATGGTTGGTCTCTGGATGGGGTTCATGGAAAATGGAAATAGAAGAGTGCTTTCGACTGTTAAAATCAGACTTTAGAGCCAGGCTTGTATATCTTAGTAGAGACGAAGCATTTGGTTTTCGTACGGATTATGAAATAGTAACTGCAAAACAAATGAAAAAAATCTTTAAGGACACAAAAAAGTGAAAAAAGGTACGCTGTTTTTTATATGGGTAAAAAGCCTGGTATGCGCTGTTGATGCGCACTTCCAGACTTTTTCCTTCTCTTAACTGTCAAAGACGATTTTCCGGTTTGTTCATCCATAGCAGGAATTGAACGGCGGCTTTCTTCTGTACGTCGGAGGTTTTGGCGGCTTTTGTTAAATTTTCTGGTTGATATGTCTTATCAATCAGGCTGTACCATTTCTTCATGCTCCACCTCCGATCCTGTGGTATCCCTTCCCTGCCACTCGTTTCCCCTATATGGTTCTTCCTTGGTTTCCCGGAATGACAGCCTGGTACTCCGGCAGATTCATGGTAAGCTCGACAAACTGCAGGTCAAGCTCTTTACAGAGCGCGGCGCAGGCTTCGAACAATTAAGGTTGGCATTCCGAACTGCATTTGCCTCATCGCATTATTTCCTCTTTCTGTACATTATCTCATCTGTTTTTGAATAGCCGATGTGCTCATAAAATCTTTGGGCGGAGATATTCACGCGACCTGTAAAGAGCTGAAAGCCACCGATGTTTTTGTCGGAATAATAGCTCTCGGTATACTCCATAAGACGAGATGCAATGCCCTTTCTACGGTGCTGTTCATCAACGAATAATTCCGTTATCTCTGCATAATTGCTGCTATAACAAAATGATTTGAATAACTGCACACAGCAAAAGCCAACAAGCTGTTCGTCGCATTCCGCCACGAACACCCGCTCCTGATCATTATTACGGACTGAGAGCGCGATAAACTCGTCGGTGACGTTGCCTACGCCATTAAACACGGTATTTAAGCGATTCAGTGCTGCCGCATCTTTATCGACGGCAATGCGAATTGTAATGTCCGTTTCCGGTCTTGTGCAAAGCCGCCGTGTAATCAGCCTTATGGTTTCATGAAGTTCCTGCGTTCCGTCAACACGAAGAACAGGGCATGAATACTTTAAAGCGCTTTGTTCGAGTAAACCAACATCCCGCGTGGCGGCAAACTCCCTGAATTTCTGCTGTGACTCATACATATCACCGCTTTTGCATACCCGGTTGCCCCATCGTGCATATTCCCTATTTTCGATACGCTTCATGCGAACCTCAGCAGGTGCTGTAAGGAAGACCGCCAGATCGAACATCGTTAGAAATTCATCGCTCCAGCCTGAAATGTTGCCGGATACCACGAATGAGCCGTGTTTCTTCATATCTGAAAGAAGCATCTCATTCCGTTCTTTCTGCGGTCGAATGGCGGTGTACGGTATGTCGGCTTTATTAAACCAGTAATCCTCCACATCAAAATGAGCGAAATTCAACGCGCGCGCAAGCTCACGGCCGAGAGTAGACTTGCCGCTGCCGTTTGCGCCGAGTAAGATTATGCCGTGTGGCTTGCTCAACTTCGTCACTCCTTATAAATAAAATGCTTCATGCCCTCATCAAGTAAAGGCAAAAGCTCTGCAGCCTTTGTTGGATACACCGGTCTGTTTTTTACTTCGGAGAGCGGTACCCAGTGAAAAAAGATGGCGTTCTTATCGTCCTCACGATACTCCTTGCTGACGAAGCTGCCGTCCAGCGGGATTTGACTTGCGTCCTTCAGATGCACTAAATAGGATAGGCATATCTGATGGCAGGACTTGTCGCCCCACGGGAAAAAGTTTTCCTCAGCCATGCAGCGGGCTGATTATCGGCTATAATAGTAAAGTTAATAACCGATTTCTCCAGTTGTCAGATAAACAACTTTGGGACCAAGCCGTCCAGCTTCCTTATTGGGTCATTCCTGATGTAGCCATCATAGTTTACAGGTGATACCACGTCAAATCTGCAACTGGTACTCGCGGATTCTCAATGCAGCCAATCACCACTCCGAAAGCATTATTTCCGTCCTCTACGCTGCTTTACATCCTTACGGATTTCTTCAAAGCAAGTCTCGTCAATAGTACCTGCTTCGCGAAAAGTCTCTACAGCCGCGCCCATCACTTTGAAGTTTAGTTCCGTACCTTCGCTGTCGGCAAGATAATCAACCGCTCTTTCAGGAGCGATTCCAAACTGTCCGGCAGTCTGTACGGCGTCGACGTTTGCTCCAAGGAAGATGAACTCCCACCCATATTTTGTTTTTTTCTGCTCAATCAATGCCTTGACCTTTTCGGCAGTGTATTCTCGGCTGGCATTTTCCTCACCGTCCGTGATAATCACAAACATCACTTTTTCAGCACAGTAATCGTCTGCGGTATGCTTCTGAGCGTTACCAATTTTGTGAATCGTCCTGCCAATTGCATCAAGCAATGCGGTCGAGCCGCCGACCTGATACTCCTTCTCCGTAATAGCGCTGACTGCCTTAAGGTCGATTCGGTCGTGGAGCAGTTCATAATTGTTATCGAACAGCACCGTTGTGATATGGCATTCGCCCTCTACGGTCTGCTGTTTTGCGAGCATTGAATTATACCCGCCGATGGTGTCGGCTTCCAAACCGCTCATTGAGCCGCTTTTATCGAGTATAAAAACCAGTTCTGTTAATCCTTTTTTCATTGCCATGTCCTCCTCAAAGTTTTAGTGCAGCTTTATTCTAAACCTTTCGGAGGGGCGCATGGTCGCTTCGAAAGCGACATCATGGTTGCTGTTCGTGCGGGCTGCGCTTGAATTCTTCGCAATAACCTATACAATCACTAAAATCCTCACCTCTGCCCTTGGTGCAGTATTCGAGGACGCCGTTTCCGTCATGTTGGCAAAACCAGCAAAAATCGCAAACAGGGTCACAAACGGGATCATTACAGATATACACTTATGCTCATCCTCCTCATTATTCAGGAAAAAGCGGTAATTTTCTCTTTCATAAAATTCACCAGTTTTTCAATATCCCCACGGTATAGCGGCAGCGTATATCGCTCATCAGTTTCTCATGCCCCCCAACAGCGGCTGTTCGTACTCAAATAGGACCTCATTGATTTCAAAAACGTCATATTTGCCGTTTACAATAAAATATTCCACGATAACATCAAACTTTACGGCGTGGGAGAGGGCATAGCCCGCACGCTTCAATAGATCGTCGGTTTCGCCGGGCGACAATTCCAGTGCCACGGCGAGCGCAATCGCGGTGCGCTTGCTTGGCATATAACTTTTATTGCTCCGAATCTTGGAGAACAGCTTGCGGTCGAGGTTGGCGCGCTTATAGACCTCTGCATCTGTCATTTCCTTGGCGTCAATAAGCCGAAGAAGCGTTGTGGAGAACGGTTCGTCAAGATTGCCGACCAAATCATCAAGCGGGGCTGGCGCACCGGCGGACGGGGCGAGAATCTCATCAAAATGAGCCTCATTATATTTACTAACACGCTCATCGGCTTGGTATAAAGCGTCCCGCTCCACATCAAGCAGTTGCCGCCGACAGATATGATGCGTATCAACGTAATGCTCGCCTATGTAGCTTTCAACGGCCCCGAGAAGTTCGCGGCTGATGGTGAATGCCAATTTGTCAAATACCACGAGAGTCACATCCATGTCATGGTCGGCGAGGAAAGCCTGAATAGCCAAGGTAGCCACTCGCAACGCTTCGTCCTTTGGGTAGCCGTAAATGCCGCTTGAAATCAGCGGGAACGCGACACTCTCACACTTATTCTCAACAGCTCGTTTTAGCGAATTCGTATAAGCGGCGCAGAGGTATCGCTCATTTTGCTCTTTGTTCCACTGCCGATAGACGGGACCTGCCGCGTGAATAACGAACTTAACCGGGAGATTGAAGCCTGGCGTAATGACCGCCTCGCCCGTCTTAATCGGGGCGAGTTTATCGCAGACGGCTTGCAGCTGCGCGGCTCCCGCCGCTTTAAATATGGCGCCGCAAACCCCGCCGCCCATTTGCAGATCAGTGTTGGCGGCGTTGACGATGGCGTCCACTTTCATTTTTGTGATATCCTGTCGGACGATGGTAAAGGGCATAAAGTCACCTCGAAACGTTCTTAACTCTCTTTATCTCTTCCATTAATTTTTCTGTAAAAGCTCTCAGTGAGTTGGCGTAAAAATAGGGACCGCCGCCAAGATACGCTTTAATTTTTCCAACGGCATCCACTGTCAGGCAAGCCATGTTTTTTGTTTTCCCAGACGATGATTTATACCAATACTCCAAGGTGTCGCCATTTATTACCGCTTTCAGGCCGCGGTAAGTGCTTCTCACTATTTCTTCAAGACCTGGCACTCCTTAACGTGCCGGAGCCATGAGTAAAACAGCGACTCGCCCATTCGCATAATTGTCTAATACTTTTATTGTATGGTCTTCTCTTTCACTTGTCAATACCGGGTCTTCGACGAGATAGCGTCAATTTACTGTACGTGAATAGAAAAAGTAACATCCAGAGTCAAGCGACCTCATTGGACGTAAGTCTTACGGTAAATTCCAGAATAAGATTGCAAATCCAGGTTCCACAGTTCCGGGTACTGTTGTTTTGGGCGATGATCTGCTGTTGCTCGTGATCTCTCAGCCTGTTCTGCAATTCCGTGCGTTCATCGGATATTTCCTTGAATTTCGCATCGAAATAATCCGCGCTGGAGGAGGAACGGGAGCTTAATTCCACCATATTCATTATAATGCTGTTCAGCTCCTCGATCCGGGCGATTTCACGTTTGCCACGGGCAGCAACTCGTCACACCGATCCACACTTCCTTTTCAATATAAAAGCCGGTACGTACCTTTTCCGGTTCGTTTGCCATATTGACTCCTTCCTTTTGACTATAAAAGCAATAAAACTGTGCACTTTAGAATACAGATTAATGGAAAGCAAAGGAGGCTTGCACGTGAAAAACCATATCATCGTAATATCGAAAAAACATCGAATATTGGTTCTGTCCGTCTGTGCAGCAATTGTTTTTGCTTTGCTGATTATCTGCAATATCCATGACCATCAGGTAATTGCGGTTCTCAGCACATCCATGTGGAAAATAGAACCGGAAACGCCACGGAATA
>ENA-UOOI01001132-UOOI01001132.1-fermentation-metagenome-genome-assembly--contig:-NODE-1132-length-29414-cov-44.653088_pt1 | contig 29414 bp, 24 predicted proteins | sample MGYA00245779_ERZ724027 | MGnify/ENA primary metagenome ERZ724027 (study PRJEB28704, sample SAMN03018318) | fermentation metagenome | biome: anthropogenic terrestrial biome; feature: soil...
GAAGCGCTTCTTCATAGAGATTTTGGCTTCCGGTTCCATCCTCCAGCGTGGAGAGGAAAATTCCTGTATCATCATAAGCAAGGACCTCGTCGGACTCTTCGAAGCACAGGGCTTTTATCTTCCGGGACAATGTCTCCCTGTTAACCTGTACCACCACTACGGCTGGAAATTCTGTATCGGTTTGTTTTGAAATCGTATTGATGACCGCACTTTCCTGGATATCAGGACGGTCTCTGCTGCTGTCCAGAGGCCGGGTAATCAAGGTGTTTTTGTTCGAATGCAGCGATTCCATCCAATCCTCGTAGCTATTCTGATAATAACGCCTGAAGAAGCTGCGACTGTCCAGACCGATTGTGCTGGAGAGTATATAATCATACTGTGGAAGGTAAATATAGCAGGCTTTGATATCTTCATATCCGGCTACCAGATTGGTCAGAAATTTTCGAATTTCATAATCTGTATAATGGTCCCGCTGAGTCGATTTTGCATAATCCGTAACAATATTGGAAGCAGAAACCTTGTATGCCAGACTCTCCGCATTGGAAAAAGTATTGGTGATCTTATTGATAATACTTTGAAAATTGGCAGTTTTCGCATCTTCCATCTGGGATTGAATGATCTTGTGTGCGGATGACATAACGATCATGTATGCAGACAGGAAAATAGAGATCAGAATGACAGCCGATAAAAAAAGAGAAACAAATATTGGAATTTGTGACCGCTTTTTCGAGTCGAATATGGCCATTGGTTTTTCCTTTCTGCGGTTGAGTATTTCCCTGGTTTTATAAATCAAAACCGGACTGTATGTCTTTCTTCAGATTCCTTGCCTGCTACCATTTAATATTAGCATATTGCTGATTAATTGTATACTTGTGTTGTTTATTGTGCGCATACCGGGCAACAGGGAATGGCTTTGCATCGGCTTCTGTATTTTCCATTGACAGGATGGAGGATCCAGACTATGCTTGACTTAGCAGATAAACGGATGGAAAGATTACTTATAAATTATAAGCCAAAATACAGAATGGAATAAACTGAATCCTGAAAAGAAGGAGTCCTGAAAAGAAGGAGTCCTGAATAGAAGGAGTCCTGAAAGAAGATTAGTGGACAGGAGGAAATATGGGGATGAATGCATTTGATATCATCGGCCCGGTGATGATCGGGCCTTCCAGTTCTCATACTGCCGGCGCCGTGCGGATCGGGAATGTTGCCCGCAATATATTTGGAAAGCAGCCGGACAAAGCGGAGATTCGCCTATATAATTCCTTCTCCGGGACCGGAAGGGGTCATGGTACGGATAAGGCATTGATTGCGGGAATCCTGGGCTATGCTCCGGATGACGGCAGAATCGCAAATGCCTATGAAGAGGCAAAGCGGTTGGGAATGAAGCCGGTGGTCCGGTTTTTAGGAGAGTATCCCTCATTTCATGTCAATACAGCGGAGCTCCTTTTGCAGAAGGGAAAAGAAAAGATGAGGATTACCGGCAAATCCGTTGGCGGCGGACGAATTGTAATCACCCGGATTGGCGAATATGAAACGGAATATACCGGGGATTATCCTTGCCTGATGACCGTTCACAGGGATATTCCCGGTGTGGTCTCAGAGGTAACCGGTTATCTGGCAGGGATGAAGGTGAATATCGCCTTTATGCGACTGTATCGAACTCAAAAAGGCTCCAGGGTATTGATGATGGTTGAAACGGACAATCCCATTCCTTTTGAAATAGAGGGGTTGCTCTCCAGCCGTCCATATATTGAGAAAGCCGCTATTTTACGCGGAATGTGAAAGCGGGGAACAGACATGAATCGTCTTGATGAAATTGTGCAATCAGCAGAGCGGGAAAACCGTGCAATATTCGCTTTGGTAAAGGAGAGGGAGGCTCTCTCCATGGGAAAGACAGAGGAAGAGATTGTTTCTGCCATGGGGGAGCGATATGATGTGATGCTTCATGTATATATGGAAGGCATAGAGGAGGAAACGAGATCCGTCAGTGGTCTGACGGGCGGGGAAGGATACCGCCTGATGAAGTATGAAGAGAAGCACTCAGGTGGACTTTATCCGAGGGCAGCGGCCCGGGCTATGGGAATTGCCAATGTCAATGCTTCCATGGGAAGGATTGTAGCCGCGCCTACAGCCGGTTCCTGCGGGATTCTGCCGGCAACCCTGATATCCTTGGCGGAACAGCATCATAAAGGGAAGGAAGAGGTGGTGAACTGCCTGTTTACTGCATCCTTTATCGGGGAGGCAATTGCGGAAAACGCCAGCCTTTCCGGTGCGGAGGGGGGATGTCAGGCGGAATGCGGCAGTGCGGCAGCCATGGCCGCCGGGGCCGGTGTGGAGCTGTGCGGCGGGACGCCAGGGCAGGCTGCCGATGCTGCGGCTTTTGCCCTGGAAGCGGTTATGGGCCTGGTCTGCGATCCCGTTGCCGGGCTGGTGGAATGTCCCTGCATCAAGAGAAACGCATTTGGTACGGTTCAGGCCCTTCTGGCGATTGACATGGCTCTGGCCGGCATAAAAAGTATCATTCCGGCAGATGAGGTGATCACGGCCATGGGAGAAGTGGGCCGATCCATACCGGAGTCCCTGCGGGAGACAGCAAGGGGAGGAATTGCCGCTACGCCGACAGGCAAAAAGATCGCAGAGCGCCTGACGAAATCCAGTGATCCTCATTTCCCATCGTAGACGAAATATAGCTTAACGTTATGACACGACGAACAAAGGAATAAAATGATAATGGATATCGATTACTGGAAGAATGAGAAGAATGATAGGAGGAGTGATTTTTTTGGGAGAGGGTAAATTTACCATTGCCAGTGACGGAGTAGATCCGCTGAACGTTCCCCGGAGGACTTTGTACACCGGAGCAAAGATTCCGGCAATCGGTCTCGGCACATTCGGTTCCGATCGATTCTCGGGAGAACAGGTGTCAGAGGCTGTGAGAGGGGCCATATCCGTAGGCTACAGGCATATTGACTGCGCTCCGGTATATGGTAATGAGGCCCTGATAGGTGAAGCGCTCCATGAAGTGATGCGGGCAGGGATCAAAAGGGAAGAGCTGTGGATCACTTCCAAGCTATGGAACGATATGCACGGAGAGGGGGATGTGCTGCTTTCCTGCGCAAAGACATTGAAGGACTTGAGACTGGATTATCTGGATCTGTATTTGGTGCATTGGCCATTCCCGAACTCCCATGCACCAGGTTGCAGTGTGGATTCCCGGAACCCGGATGCGAAGCCTTATATTCATGAAGATTATATGGAAACATGGCGGCAAATGGAAAGGCTGGTGGAACTGGGACTGGTAAGGCATATCGGTACCTCCAATATGACGATACCGAAACTGAAATTGGTCCTGAGGGACGCCAACATCAGGCCGGCATGCAATGAAATGGAATTGCATCCGCATTTCCAGCAGCCGGAGCTGTTCCAATTCGTTGTGGAGAACGGTATGGTTCCCATCGGTTTTTGCCCTATCGGTTCCCCCAATCGTCCTGACCGCGATAAGACCGAAACAGATACAGTGGATATTGAAGATCCTGTTATTGCTAAGATCGCAAAAAGGCGGAATGTACATCCTGCTGTCATTTGCGTGAAATGGGCAGTCCAACGTGGACAGATCCCCATTCCCTTTTCCATACATCGTAAGAACTATCTGAGCAATCTTCAATGCACAACAACTGACCCACTGACAGAGGAGGAAATGCAGGAGATTGCGGGGATCGACAAGAATTGCCGCCTCATTAAAGGTCAGGTATTTTTATGGAAAGAAGACCAGTCCTGGGAAGATCTGTGGGATGTTAACGGGGAGATTACACCCGGATGAAAAAATTAAGTGAAACGTTTCGCTATATACCATCTCTCTAATAAGTAGAGAAGGCGCTTCCGCAGGGCTGTTTCTGAAAAGGCAGTCATTTCTTGACATCTTTTCCGGCAATGGATACAATAAAACAAAAGAAGAGAAAATCAGGAGGCGATGTTTTGAGAAAAAATCTCACTCAAAAGATAATTGAAAGCCATCTTGTTTCCGGGGAAATGATTGCCGGTAAGGAAATCTCCATTCGAATCGATCAGACATTGACCCAGGACTCCACAGGCACGATGGTCTATCTTCAGCTGGAAGCCATGAATGTCGGAAAAGTAAAGACAAAAAAATCCGTGGCTTATATCGATCACAATACCCTGCAGGAAGGATTTGAAAATGCAGACGATCATAAATATATTCAAACGGTAGCGTCCAAACATGGCATTTATTTTTCCCGCCCGGGCAACGGGATTTGCCATCAGGTGCATCTGGAGCGGTTCGGCCGTCCGGGATGGACTTTGCTGGGCTCGGACAGCCATACTCCGACCGGCGGGGGCATCGGCATGCTGGCCATTGGTGCCGGCGGCCTGGATGTGGCTGTCGCCATGGCCGGCGGTCCCTATTATCTGACAATGCCCGGAGTCTGCCGGATCCTGCTGAAGGGACAGCTTCCGTCCTGGGTATCTGCCAAGGACATTATTCTGAAAGTGCTGCAGCTGCTCAGCGTCAGGGGCGGTGTCAATAAGGTCATTGAATATGCCGGTCCCGGTGTGGCTTCCCTGACCGTGCCGGAGCGGGCCACCATTACCAACATGGGAGCAGAGCTGGGAGCCACTTCATCCATTTTCCCAAGTGATGAGAATACCAGGGAATTTCTGCGCGCACAGGGCAGGGAAGAGATGTGGATTCCCCTGGAGGCGGATGACGATGCGGTATATGATGAGGAGATGGAGCTCGACCTGAGCACGCTGGAGCCCCTGACGGCAAAGCCACACAGTCCGGACAATGTAGAGACGGTGCGATCGGTGGGAAAGATCCGGGTAAACCAGGTAGCCATTGGCAGCTGTACCAATTCCTCTTATCTGGATCTGATGAAAGTGGCTGCGATTCTGAAGGGAAAGACCGTTCATCCCGATGTCAGTCTGGTGATTTCCCCGGGCTCAAAGCAGGTATATACCATGCTGGCGGAAAACGGTGCATTGGCGGATCTGATTGATTCCGGCGCAAGGATTCTGGAATCCGCATGCGGTCCCTGCATTGGAATGGGGCAGGCGCCGGCATCCAATGCCATATCCCTGCGGACGTTCAACCGCAACTTTTACGGACGAAGCGGAACGGTCAGCGCCGGTGTATATCTCGTCAGCCCGGAAACAGCGGCCGTGTCTGCCCTGACTGGTGTGCTGACGGACCCCCGCGGGTTTGGGGAGCCGCCGGTGATTCGCATGCCCGAATATTTTAGGGTGCATGACAACGGGATCATTCCTCCGGCAGAGGATCCGGATTCCGTAACCGTGGTGCGCGGCCCCAATATCAAGCCCTTCCCGCTGAACAAGGAACTGAAAGGACCTGTGAAGGGTACGGTGCTGCTGAAGATGGAGGATAATATTACCACGGACCATATTATGCCGTCCAACGCAAAACTGCTGCCGTTTCGCTCCAACATTCCGCATCTGTCCGAATATTGCCTGACCCCTGTGGATCCCACTTTCCCCGAACGGGCAAAAAAGGCAGGCAGCGGATATCTGGTGGCGGGACAGAACTACGGGCAGGGATCCAGCCGGGAGCATGCAGCGTTGGCTCCGCTGTATCTGGGGATCAAGGCGGTAATTGCAAAGTCCTTCGCCAGGATTCACCGGTCCAACCTGATCAATTCCGGTATTTTGCCTCTTACCTTTGCGGATCCATCGGACTATGACCGGATCGATTCCGGGGATGCCCTGCTAATTGAGCATCCGGTGGAGCAGATTCAGGCAGGAAACAGGATGATCGTACACAATGTAACCAAAAATCTGGATATTGTTACGGAGATGCCTTTGTCGGATCGTCTGAAAAAGGTTATGCTTGCAGGCGGCCTGCTGAACGAAACCAGAAAGAAAGTATAAAGAATTCCTGCAGGATTCGTAAGATTCCCATAAATGGGGACTAGGTTGCAGAGGAATCCTGAAGCTTCATCCAATTCTCATAGGCAGCATCCAGGGAAGCCTTTGCTTCGTTGTACTCCTGCTGGACTTCCAGCATTTTGTCCGCTTGCTGATACAGCTCCGGATCGCATAACTGCTTTTCCAGTACTTCCGTCTTTTTCTCCAGGGCTTCGATTTTTTCCTCCGTGTCTTTCAGGCGCTGTGCAGCAGCTTTTTTCTTTTGCCGTTCTTCCCGTTCCTTTTTCTGTTCCTCTTTCCGGGCAGTCTTCGTTTTTTCTTCCTTCTCTGTCGCAGGGGACTCCTGAAGTTCCTGTCTGGTCCGGATCCCGATATAATCATCATAATTGCCGGGGTATTCCGTTATCCCGTTTTTTTCGAATAACAAAATGCGGCGAACAGTCCGATTCAGAAAATATCGGTCATGGGAGATGATCAGCAGGGTGCCGTCGTAATCCTTCAGCGATTCCTCCAGTACTTCCCTGGACGCCATATCCAGATGGTTGGTGGGCTCGTCCAGGAAGAGAAGGTTCTTTCCTGCCAGCATCAGTTTTGCCAGCATAACGCGTCCCCGCTCCCCGCCGCTTAACTGACGGATGGTTTTATAGACATCGTCTCCCTGGAACAGGAACAAAGCCAGGGCATTCCGAATCTGTGTTTCCGTCTTCTGTGGGAAGGCATCCCACAATTCGTCCATAATGGTATTGCCTGGATTCAGACTGTCCTGCTCCTGATCAAAGTAACCGATGTCCACCCCTGCACCAAACCGAAACTTCCCGGCGCAGGGGGTCAGCTGATTCAGCAGGATCCGGAACAGGGTGGTTTTCCCGATGCCGTTGGGACCGATGATCCCCACCCGGTCTCCCTTTTTCAGGGAAAACGATACATTTTCAAATAATGTTTTGCCGTCAAACGCCATATCCAGATTTTCCACAGTCAGGATGTCCTTGCCGGAATGTTGGTCGGCATGGAAGGATATCCGGATCTCTTTTTGCTGCTCCGGCTTTTCCACCGGTATCATCCGGTTCAGGGCTTTTTCCCGGCTTTCCGCTGCTTTTATGCTCTTTTCCCGGTTAAAGGAACGGTATCGCCGGATGACAGCCTCCTGGCGTTTGATTTCCCTTTGCTGCAGGATGTATTCCTTTTCCTGTACTTCCTGCCTTTGCTGCTTTTTCCGGTGATAATCACTGTAGTTTCCTTGATACAGGGTGCTCTGGTGATTTTCCACTTCGAGAATGCAGTTACATAAATGATCCAGAAGGTACCGGTCATGGGAGATCAGCAGGATGGTGCCGTCATAATCCCTGAGAAACGTCTCCAGCCATTGGGTAGCCTCCAGATCGAGATGATTGGTGGGTTCATCCAGTAAAAGCAGGTTTGGCTTCCGGAGAAGCAGCCTGGCCAGGGCCACTCTGGTTTTTTGGCCGCCGCTGAGCTGCCGGATGGGCTGGTCAAAATCTTCCCCGGAGAAACCAAGTCCGATGAGGATTCCTCTCATATGGCTTTCATAGAGGTATCCGTCTTTCGCCTCAAATTGCTCCAGCAGAGAGGTATATTCCCCGGATAGGGAGATATAGTCCGGATCGTCCGTATTGGTGTATTGAGAGATGGCTCGTTCCACGGAGCGCAGTTTCCTTTCGATTTCCAGGGTGCTTTCATAAACGGTAAGAGCCTCTTCCCATACGGTTCGGGAGGAGTCCACAGCTTCGTTTTGTTTCAGATAGCCGATGGTCAGATTCTTTGCCGTATAAAGGCTGCCGCTGTCCGGGGAAAGCTCTCCGGTAATCAGTTTGAACAGAGTGGTTTTGCCGGCTCCGTTTGTTCCCACGATGCCCATGCGGGATCCTTCCGATACAGAAAAGCTGATATCGCTTAAAACGGTATTTACTCCGAATGATTTCGAGATTTTGTCACAGGATAATGGTATCATAAGGTTCTCCTTCCATGCTTCCAGACTATTCTATCAAAAACAGCCGGGATTGAAAAGATCTGCAGGTATACTGCTCAATTATGCCGACAGGCAGATACCGTCTTCCGGATCTTGGATACCGCTGCGATTTTTCATCCTGGTTAGCGTAAAGTTGCCATAGGGTTAAGGGTCATAAATAGCCATAAGAATTGAAAAGAAGATGACAACCTGCAATGATTGACATTGGATTGCCGGGGATGGTAGAATAAATTGTAGAAAAATTAACGTAATGAGAGGGGAGGGACTCACAATTGGCAAAGCAGAAAAATTATGTTTCGGAAGCAGTGATGCGGCGTATACCAAGGTACTACCGTTATTTGACGGACATTGAAAAAGCCGGAACGGAGCGAATATCCTCCAGGGAGCTCAGTCAGCGTATGAGATTAACCGCTTCTCAGATTCGACAGGATTTCAATTGTTTTGGTGGATTCGGGCAGCAGGGTTATGGCTATAATGTCAGCGAGCTCCGGCAGGAACTGCAAAAGATATTGGGCGTGAATACAGACCATCATGTCATTGTAATTGGTGCGGGGAATCTTGGACAGGCCCTTGCCAATTATACCGGATTCAAAAAAGACGGTTTTCTTGTCAATGGATTGTTTGATATTAATCCCAGGCTGATCGGGATTTCCATCCGGGGCATCAATATTTATGATCTGGACGATCTGGAGCGCTTTACCGATCAAAATCCGATTCAGATCGCCGCCATTTGTACTCCCAAGGAAAAAGCCCAGGAAGTTACGAATCGGGTTGTCCGCAATGGCATTAAGGGAATATGGAACTTTGCGGCGGTTGACATTAACGTTCCGCAGGATGTGGTTGTGGAGAACGTCCACCTGAGTGACAGTCTTTATACGCTTTCTTTTCGGATGAATGATTATTGATGCTCCCTGCGATCTGAAAGACTACATTTCACGGATGAGTAAGGATATAGCCCCTTTGGCGGATGAAAGAGGGGCTTTTCCTTATTCGCGGCAGTTTTGCTTTTCATTTTCCACAAAGCATATTATAATAAAGGAAGTTTCATGAAGTTTCATGATGAGGTGATAAGTTTGTATCCATTGTTTTTTCGCCCTCTTTATAAGGAGAGGATTTGGGGCGGCAGAAAGCTGTCAGAAAAATATCATAGAGAATTGCCCGACGGCAAGATTGGAGAGAGCTGGGAGATTGCCTGCCTGCAGAACGGAATGGGCATCATTGCGAACGGTTCGCTGAAAGGGCTCAGCCTTCGGGAAGCCATCGGCAAATATGGGGAAGAATTGCTGGGATCCGCGGTTTACCATGATCAATACCGCAGATTTCCGCTTTTGATCAAGATTCTGGACGCTTCGGATGTCCTGTCCGTTCAGGTTCATCCCGATAATCATTACGCCGCTCTTCATGAGAACGGAGGATCGGGCAAGACGGAGATGTGGTATGTGATTGATGCCGAGCCGGGATCCCGGCTGGTGTACGGCGTTCGCCGCGGGATATCCAGAGAGGAGTTCCGCAGCAGCCTGGAACAGGGAAAGCTGGAGGACTGCCTCAGGGAGCTGGAGGTAAAGCCAGGTGATGTGCTGTACATCCCGGCCGGACTGGTGCATGCCATAGGGGCAGGGATCCTGATCTGTGAGATACAGCAAAGCTCCGATACCACTTACCGGGTTTACGACTGGAACCGGGTGGATGCGGATGGCAGGCCCCGGCAGCTTCACAAGGAAAAGGCGCTGGATGTGATCGACTTTGAAGGCAGGTATACCGGGAGTGCTCTGCCGGGATTGACTCTGGAGGAAGAAGGAGGCCGCAGGACCCTGTATGTGGCCTGTGATTATTTTGCCATGGAAAAGCTGGAGATAGACGGAAGCATGAAGCTCTGCCTGGACGGCAAACGGTTTCAGACCCTGACCTGCGTGGAAGGATCCGCTGTCATTCAATATGAAGGAGGTTCGGAAAATCTGGCATCCGGCAGTTCGTGCCTGATCCCGGCTTCCCTGAATCCCTTTGTCCTGAAGGGGAATGGAACGGTGATCCGCGCCTATGTGCCGGACAAGGAGAGCAATGTTCTGGATCCGCTGAGAAAACGGGGCTATACGGAGAAGGATTGGTCCGTGATAGCGGGTTTGTGACAGCAGCAGCTTTATGGCAGCAGAATGATTAGATGGCAGAATCGTTTGGATGGCAGATGAATCAGACGGCAGAACCGTTTGGATGGCAGCAGAATGAATAAATGGCAGAACCGTTTGGATGACAGATGAATCAGACGGCAGAACCGTTTAGGAGGATGATATGTCGGATCAAGAGGACAGAAAAGACTTTATCGAAGGGGAGTATGAGGTGGTGAACGAAAGAGATGCCCGGGAAGATCCGGGCTCGGAAGGATACCATTCTCCGGGCTTTCTGTATATGGATTCCCGTCCGCCTTATGTGACATATGTTTTTTTGGGACTGAACATCGCCGCATACCTGCTGATGCGCGTTGCCGGGATACTTCTTCATTTAAATCAAAGTGAGCAGCTGCTGGTATTTGGAGCAAAGGTCAATGTGCTGATCGCCCACGGGCAGTATTGGCGGCTTTTGACTGCCATGTTTCTCCATGTTGGCCTTCTTCACCTGCTCTTCAACTCCTATGCGCTTTATATATATGGTCCGGTGGTGGAGCGCCTTTTTGGCAAGGCAAAGTTTGCGTTGATTTATTTGATGTCCGGATTGATGGGGAGTCTGTTCAGCTATCTGTTCAGTGCCAACAGCGCAGTTGGGGCTTCCGGTGCCATATTCGGGCTTCTGGGGTCTCTTCTGTATTTTCGCCGGCGGAACAGGGAAGTGTTCCATCGTGTATTTGGAACGGGTCTGATGATGGTCATTGGCATCAACCTGTTTTTTGGAATGGTGCAGCCCGGGATTGACAACTGGGGACATATCGGAGGACTGACAGGCGGATATCTGCTTGGGAATGCCGTCGGACTTTTCCGGGAAAGTGGATTCCAGATGAAAAGGCTGCTGACCTGGGTGCTGATCGCTTTGATTTTCCTGTTTGGGCTGTGGTATGGCGGAGAAAAATATACGATAAGCAGCTATCCCCGTCTGCCGGGATCTCCCATACCCGAAGCACCACAGCCGGGGGATAAGAATACCCTGCAGCGTGAGGCTCTTCCAGACGAAGGCAGCGATGCGGAGGCTGTTTTGACAGGCAGACATCAATCCGGGCCAGCAGAAAAGGCGAAAGAGGTGCAAAGTGGGACAGGTTTCCATTGTAAAGTGCGGGGAGTACTCATCGGAACAGGTTTATCGGGCGGTGTCCCGAAGTATTGGGCTTCTGGGCGGTATGGATCATTTTGTGAAGCCGGGCGAAAAGGTTTTATTGAAATGTAACCTGTTGATGAAAAAAAGTCCGGAGGAAGCGACGACGACCCATCCGGAAGTGGCGGCGGCTGTTGCCAGACTGGTCCGGGAAGCCGGTGCCGTTCCGATTCTTGCCGACAGCCCCAGCGGGCTTTTCAATGTGCATGCCCTGAGGGCGGTCTACCGGGGATGTGGAATGGAAGAGATCGCCCGGCGGGATCATATTGAGCTGAATGAAAATGTCGGGGAAGCGGAGGTTTCCCATCCGGAGGGAAAGATTATCCGAAGTCTGACGGTGATGGAGATTCTTCAGGAAGTCGATGCCGTGATAGATATTGCCAAGCTCAAGACCCACGGCATGACGATCTAGACCGGCGCAGTAAAAAATCTGTTCGGGGTGATCCCCGGGACGACAAAGGCGGAATATCATCTGCGGATGAAGCGCCTGGAGGACTTCTCCAATATGCTGGTGGATATCTGCACCTATGTGAAACCTGTGCTTTCCGTTATGGACGCAGTGGTTGGAATGGAAGGGCAGGGGCCTTCCGCAGGGGATCCCAGGAAAATCGGAGCAATCCTGGCAAGTGAAAGCCCCTTTGCCCTGGATGTGGCGGCCTGTTCCATGGTGGGGATTGACCCGGACACAGTGTGCACCATCCAAAGGGCTCGGGAAAGGGGACTGTGCAGCAGCCGGCTGCAGGATCTGACATTGCTTGGTGATCCCATGGAGGATCTGCTTGTGCGGGATTTCCGGATACCGGAACACAAACATGCGGGCATGGTGGAACAATATTTCGGCAAGGACAGCCGGATTGGCCGGTTTATTAACTATCATTTCGGCCCCAGGCCGGTTTTCCTCCAGGAAGGCTGCGTAGGGTGCGGGAACTGCGCAGGGAACTGTCCGCCAAAGGCCATCACCATGGTGAACCACAGGCCGGAAGTCGATCTGAAAAAATGTATCCGCTGCTATTGCTGCCAGGAGCTGTGCCCGCAGAAAACCGTTGCAATCAAACGCAGCTGGATATTCCGGACCTTTCAGTAAAAAGGTCCGGAATATTCCTAAAGAAACAGGGATTCCTGTTCGTATATTGTTCAGTGGTACGCCTTCATTATGAACTGTGGAGAATGGTTTTACAATCTCATTCTGGAATTTGCTGTAAGACTTACGCTCAATGATACCTTCTATTTTGTATGTCACTTTTGCTATTTATGTATTCATGTATTCACTTTTCCGGATTGGACCCGGACAGCCGGAAGCCGGTGGAGGACATAGAGGCACTTTGTGATACCGTCTGTGAAATGGACGGCGGGTCCATTACAGATCATCATGAACTGAAGAGTTCATGAAAATAATATTGACTTATGCCGCTGTATTCTTTTTCTACCGGTGCAGCCCCACCGTGGCAAGGAAATGATCCAACCCATTCCGGCCGTCGGACGTCACCTTGAATACCCCGGCATCGGTGAGTACCTGCTGACACACGGCTCCCACCTCATTTTTCAGTACGGATTCTGCTTCCGGTTCGGACAGGCTGTTGCCGTAATGGCTTATCAGCTCCCTGATCCAGGTACTGTGGGAATGCAGCGGATGCTCCGGATCGTCCATGCGATCCACTCTTTCCCTTGCCGTTCCGGTCAGATATTCCTTCAGACTGCCCAGCTCCTTCTGCAGCCGTCCCGGCAGGATGAACAGGCCCATCACTTCGATCAGGCCGATATTCTCCTTCTTGATGTGGTGCAGCGCCGAATGGGGATGAAAGATCCCCAGAGGGTATTTCTCACTGGTCCGGTTGTTCCGGAAGACCAGGTCCAGTTCAAAACCTTCGTCCGGCTTCCTTCTGGCAATGGGAGTAATGGTATTGTGGGGAATACGATTTCCCTCCGGATCGGTGGTGAAAGCCAGGATCTCACGCTCCGGATCGGAATATTTCCTCCAGGCGGTCAGGATCCGGAAGGCCAGATCCCCAAGCTTTTCCGGATCGGAGCTGCGCAGGCGAAGTGTGGACATGGGCCAGTGAACCACAGCTGCCTGAACATCCGGGAACCCGTCGCAGGCAAGGGAATATTCCTCACGTGCTTTTTCCATGGGGAAAACGGAACGGCCTCCCTGAAAGTGATCGTGGTTCAGGATGGATCCGCCGACAATGGGAAGATCCGCATTGGAGCCGATAAAATAGTGGGGGAAGATGCCCAGGAATTGGAACAGGCGGTCAAAGGTCTCCCGGGTCAGCTTCATGGGAACGTGCTTTTCCTTCAGGACAATGCAGTGTTCATTGTAATAAACATAGGGGGAATACTGGAAATACCAGGTTTCCCCGCACAGGTCCAGGGGCAGGGTACGGTGCGTCTGGCGGGCAGGATGATCGATTCTTCCTGCGTACCCTTCATTCTCCGGACAGAGCAGGCATTTGGGGTAGCCGGATTGAGGAGCGCTTTTGAGTGCGGCGATTTCCCTGGGGTCTTTCTCCGGCTTGGTCAGATTGATAGTGATGTTCAGATTGCCAAAAGAACTTTTATAATCCCATTTCCGGTTTTTTGCGATACGATCCATTCTTATGTAATCCGACTTCCGGCACAGACAATAAAAATATTCCGTTGCGGCACGGATGCCGTCCCTGCGCCGGATGTCCTTAAATTTGCGAATAATCTCAGACGGCCTGGGCAGAAGCAGTCCCATAATACGGGTGTCCAGCAGGTCCCGGCGGGTCTGGGTGTTTTCCTTCAGAATTCCTTTTTCATAGCAGTAGTCCAGGAGCTTTTCCAGAATCGGTGTGGCATACTCCGGCACTTCGGTTTTGTCCCATACCTCTTCGGGATGGGCCAAAGGCTCCCGGATTTCAAGGAGATCCATCAGCCGGTTTCGCATGAAAACCACATCGCTCTCCTCAATCAGCTTATTTTGCACGGCAAAGTGCAGCAGTTCCTCCATTAAAACCGATCCACGATCTTCATCAGCGTTCATAACAGTCCGTACACCTCTTCTTGATTTGTCTCTTTTTATTTCAGCTATTATACGATGCAGCCGGAAGAAATCCTTTCCTGTCCGTCTGCCAAAATGGTCCCGGCATCCGATTCATTCACTCCAACAAGGGTTCAGGTGCAGTGTTCCGAAGGGGCGGATATTTAGAATGGTGACCGCTTTGTCTCCAAAGATGTTCTCCATTTGTTCCACATACTCCGCGAGGCAGGAGTCCGGCAGATAAACCTGGATGGTTCCGGCAAATCCCCCGCCGTGGACCCGGCATGCGCCTTCCCCTTTTTGCCGGATGAAGTTTTCCGTTACCGCCAGTGCCAGGGGGACTCCCTGCTCCTGCGGATTCTGATTGGAATAACAGTTCTGGAGAAGCCGCCAGGAACTGCTGCCGGATTCGTTGACCATATCCAGAAAATCCCGGAACCGGTCTTCCTCCAAAGCTCTCGCCTGGCGAACGACTCTTTGGTCGTCACCAAAGAAATGCATGGCCCGTAGGATCGCCCGGTCGCCCACCCTTTTCCGGAGAGTCGGGATATTTTCGATCAGTTCCTCCATGGTCAGCTCCCGCAGAACCCTTTTCCCCAAAGCCTCTGCCACCTGCTTCATTTCCCGGGGAACGTCCGCATAATCCTGAGTCAGATCGGCATGATTCCCGCCGGTATCCACAACCAGCATGTGGTATCCGTGGGCTGCCGGATCAAAACGGATCTTACGGATGGCAGGTCTTTCACTGTCCTTAAAGTCTATGGTTATAAACCCGCCAACAGCACAGGCCATTTGATCCATCAGTCCGCAGGGCTTCCCAAAGAAGATATTTTCCGCATATTGACCGACAATGGCCAGCAGAGCGGGAGCCATTCGGCCATCGTTGTACAGGGTGTTCAGAATGGTCCCCAACAGGACCTCTATGGAAGCGGAGGAGCTGAGACCGGAGCCTCTGGCGACCGAACTGGACACATACGCCCGGAATCCGCCGATGGAGAAGCCAAGCTGGCGGAACCGGGCAGCGGTTCCACGGATCAGGGCCGTCGTGGTTTCCTTTTCTTCCGGAATGGGTTTCAGGGTGCTTAAATCCGCCTGAAATACCTCAGGATATCCTTCGGAACAAATGGTGATTGTGTTGTCCCCGGTTTTCTCCGCGGCGGCAATGGTATCGAAGTGCACCGCTGCGGCCAGGACACGGCCTGCATTGTGGTCCGTATGGTTGCCGCCCACTTCGGTACGTCCCGGTGTGCTGAACAGATGGATCGGGCCCGACGCATCCGGGAACCTCTCCTGATACGTTTCAACCAAATTTTGGTAACGGTTTATTTGTGCACATACTGTTTGTTCCTTCCGCCCATATAATTTGGTGAACAGCTCCTTCGTTTGTGTACTCTCCAATTGAGCATGAATCTTCTGAAAAGAAAAAGTTTCCTCGTGCATGTGTGACTCCTTTCCCGGCATTGGTTCCTTTGCTTTTGATATTGATTCCTTTTGATTTTAAAGAAAAACGGCAGCTTTTCTGATTTCTTTACGTTTCGGACTCCATTTCGTCGTTTCGTCAACATTATATCAAAAACTCCTGCTTTTTGCATTATCGTTATTTTGCCTGCGGGATTGTTATTTTTTCTCCTTTTTGGGTTACGCTATGCCGGAACTGCTTTATATAATTCTATAGATGGATTTCATGAAAGGAGGATCTGTTTTATGGCAGGCAAGAAAATAAATTCGGATAAGGTCTCCATTATCGGAGCAGGTTATGTTGGAGCCACGACAGCTTTTGCACTGATGACAGGCGGAGTGGTTTCGGAAATTGCATTGATCGATGTCAATGAGAAAAGACTGGCAGGGGAAGTGCTGGATTTAAATCACGGGATTTCCTTTGTACCCCGGGTCCGCATCCGGAAAGGGACATCTGAGGACTGCGCAGACTCCAATATCGTAATTATCACGGCCGGAGCAAGTCAGAGGCCGGGCGAAACCCGGATGGATCTGCTGAAGCGCAATATCGATGTATTCCGGCAGATCGTTCCCGGAATTGTGAAGCAAAACCGGGACTGTGTCATATTGGTCGTCACCAATCCGGTGGATATTCTGACCTATGCCACTTTGAAACTGTCCGGCCTGCCGGATCATCAGGTGATTGGTTCCGGCACGGTGCTGGACAGCGCCCGGCTCAGGTTTCTTCTCAGCGAGCATTGCCATTTGGCGCCTCAGAATGTTCATGCCTATATTATAGGCGAGCATGGGGATACGGAGGTTCCGGCGTGGAGCATCACCAACATTGCCGGTCTGCCCATTGAACAATTCTGTAAGCAGTGTGGCAGAGACTGTGCAAAGGAGGAAAGGGAAGCGATATTTGAGGAGGTAAAGAACTCCGCTTACCGCATCATTGAAGGGAAGGGCTCCACCTATTATGCTGTAGCCCTTGCGGTACGCCGGATTGTGGAAGCCATTCTCCGGAATGAGAATTCCATTCTGTCTGTCTCATCCCTGATGAAGGGGCAGTATGGGGTGGAGGATGTGTGCCTCAGTTTGCCATCCGTGGTCAATGAGAAAGGGTTGTCCCGTATATTGGAGCTGCCTCTCGGTGAGGAGGAGATCGAAGGATTCCGCCATTCCGCCGGGGTTTTGAAGGAGTTTCTGAAACAGGTCGAAATCTAAAACTCCCTGTGGATGAGTCAGGGCGATTCCGCCTGGAATGCGGCGGATCGCCCTGGCGGGAGTCCTGTTATTGTTTATTCAGACAGTCTTTGATCATTGCTATAGCGGAATCCAGGCTGTCTGTCGTCTTTTTGGGAGATTCTGCATACCCAAACAGGGAGTACTTGTTTGCTGAATGGAGAGTGGTACCATCCCGGACTTCGATCACTCCCTGCCCGGGGTTTACCGCTGAGTATGGAGAATCATCATATTCACAGAGAAACATGAGTTGTTCTGTATCTTTGGACAGATAACCGTTCATTTCGTGCAGAGTGACCTCAGGTTTTCTTTTATAGTCTCCCAATTGTTTGACGGTAAGGATATCTCCCGCGTTTACTTTCCCTTTGATCGGCTTTATGACCTTCACCTGGGAGACAGTGTATGGAGTAGTCGTTTTATGGGATTGACCGGGAGTTTTATTCACGATCAGGTTCTGAACATCCTTCGCTTTAACAACTTCGCCAACAATAATAACATCCGCGGCATCTGTGATACTGGCAACATCGGGATAATAGGGATAATCTCCGTGAAACATTGGTTTTGGGAAACTGTGAACAGCGACCAGAATCGCCAATGCAAGAAAAGCCAATATAGAAGTTGTTACAACACATTTTTTTGCAGCAGTCATAACCTCACCCTCCTGTTAACTTTCATTTGGTTACTTGTATGCATTATTTACCCCGGCAATATCATCGCTTGCGTTATTAAATGACATTAGATGTACAATACATTGGCTTCATATTTAATAATATACACCAAATATTAAAATGCCAATGTCGTTGAGTGCAAATAAACGTGGGATTTCTCGTTGAGTGCAAATAAACGTGAGATTTCTAAATTATAGCAACATCGTTCAAATATGCTTCATCGTTCAAATATGCTTCATCATTCTAATTTTGCTTCATCATTCTCAATGTTTCTGCTGTTCTCTTCTATATGGCAATAAAACGTTACCGGCGGCATACAACATTACCGGCTTTTCAAAACTGTCGTTCTGGTATAAGATAATAGTGGTGAGATACCATGAAGAGAACAGTTTTTCTGGTGGATATGAATGCGTTTTTTATCAGCTGCGAGACGACACGGAATCCGGAGCTGGCGGGCCGGCCCGCCGCTGTGGCCGGAGATCCGAAAAACCGAAGCGGGATTATCCTGGCAGCCAATTATGAAGCCCGGAAATATGGAGTGAAAACAACCATGCTTCTGCATCGGGCGAGAAAGCTATGTCCGGATATCCTCCTGGTTCCCCCGGATCATGCCTTTTATGAAAGGAAATCCCGGGAGGTTATGGAACTGTTGTCCCGTTATTCCCCGGTGATTGAGCAGAACAGCATTGACGAGGCATGGCTGGATATGACGGGCTGTGAAGCGTTATTCGGTCCCCCACTGGAGTCTTCCCGCCGGATCATGGCGGAAATCCGGAGAAAGCCGGGTCTGATGTGTTCCATTGGGATTTCGGAAAATAAATTCCTGTCCAAGATGGCTTCCGATATGAAAAAGCCCATGGGCATTACGGAGCTGTGGAAGGAAGATGTCCCTGAAAAGCTTTGGCCTTTGCCGGTGGGAGCTATGTACGGGGTGGGAACGCAAACGGCGGAAAAGCTGAATGGACTGGGGATTGAAACCATCGGACAGCTTGCATGCTTCCCGGAGGAGCTTCTGAGAGAGAAATTCGGCAAGGGAGGAACGGAGCTGTACCGGCTGGCCAACGGAATCGACCCGTCGAAGGTGACTCCCCACGCTGAGCATGAAATGAAATCCATCGGAAAATCCACCACACTGAGCACAGATATCCGTGATATCGCGGAAGCGGAGAAAACTCTCTACCGTCTGGCGGATTCCATCGGCACCTCTGCCAGAAAGCATGGCAAGAAAGGCCGCACCGTACAGATTACTATAAAGTATTCCGATTTTCATACCATAACACGGCAGAAAGGAATCCGTGCCACTTACCTTACAAAGGAGATCTATACAGCTGGTACGGAGCTTCTGCGGCAGAACTGGAACCGGAATAAGCCAGTGCGCCTGCTGGGCATCAGTATCAGCGGATTTGACGCGGACTCTGCGGCAGATCAGATCTCGCTGTTTGACACACCCGGAGGGGAACAGAGTACAAAGCAGGAAAAGCTGGAAAGGACGGTGGACCGGATTCGGGAGAAACATGGCGTTTTTGCCATTCGTCCCGCCATATTATTTGCTGACAGGGACGACGAATCGGATTCATGAGTTTCTTTGGTGGGATACTTGGATTCCTTTGGCCTCTTTTACATTGAAAAATAGAGCTTTTCCGACTTGTCTCCCAACATGTTTTGCTGCCCATTTTCATAAGATTGTAAAAAGGGGCGTGTGAGACATGAAAATAGGATTTGCGCAGACAAAAAGCAGGGAAGGGTTTTCGGAAAATCTGGAGGAATGTCTGGATTTCATGACGCTGGCCGGAAAGCTGGGAGTGAATCTTCTTTGCTTCCCGGAAATGCATTTAACGGACTTTTTCCTGTCCCGTGCGGATCATCATTATCCGTTTCAGTATGCGGAAGGGATCCCCGGCCCGACGGTGGAACGATTTCAGAAAGCCGCCAGGGAGCAGAAAATGGCTGTCGTCCTGAACTATATGGAACAGTTTAACTATGAGTATTACAGCTCCTCTCCCGTCATAGACAGTTCCGGCAAGCTTCTGGGGGTATCCCGTATGGTACATATTCCCCAGATCATGGGATATTGTGCACAGAGCTATTTTACGCCTAGCTGCGGGGATTTTCAGGTATACAATACGAAATTCGGGAAAGTGGGAGTTCTGGTTTCCTTTGACCGGCATTTTCCGGAAGCGACGCGTGCCCTGACTTTGCGGGGAGCTGATATTATCCTGATTCCCGGCTTTATTGCGGAAGGGCAGGATCCGGATATGTACCGGGCGGAGCTTCGGACCATTGCCTATCAGAATTGTCTGTATGCCGGCATGTGCAGCCGTGTGGGAGAGGAGGACGGGACCCGATTTATTGGGAAGAGCATGCTGGCCGGTCCGGATGGGGACATTCTTGTGGAAGGATCTGCGGAATCTGAGCTGGTGGTGGCAGATATTGATCTGGCTGCGGCCCGGTGCCGGCATAAGGAAAACCCTTATCTGACCCTTCGACGGCCGGACGAATATTTATATATTGTGCGAAACTGCTGAACAGACTGCTGATCCGTGATCCTGCCGGCTGTGCCGGAAAACCTGTCAATATGGATTGCAGGGATTGCATTGATTGCTGAAACAAAAGAACCGGAAACGGTGAATTACAGAAAGCGGGAGTTTTTCATGTCATTGAACATTGTATTGGTGGAACCGGAGATTCCACAGAACACCGGCAATATTGCCAGAACATGTGCAGTAACGGGGGCGGTCCTTCATCTGGTAAAGCCTCTTGGCTTTTCCCTGGAGGATCGCTATTTGAAACGTGCCGGTCTGGATTACTGGCATTTTCTGGACATCCGGCACCATGAGTCACTGGACGACTTTTTCAGGGATTATCCCACAGGGGATTTCTATTTTTGCACCACCAAGGGCAAACGTTCCTATACGGAGGTTTCCTATACGGAAAACAGCTTTCTGTTTTTCGGCAAGGAAACGGCGGGCCTGCCGGAAAGTCTGCTGGCAGCCAACTACGACAAGGCCATTCGGATTCCCATGATCCCCGGCGCACGGTCCCTGAATCTGTCCAATTCGGTGGCAATTGTTTTGTATGAAGCCATGCGGCAGCTTGATTTTCCCGGATTGAAGCGGGAAGGCGCCCTGACCGGGAAAGGCAGCATAAACTCATAAATTCATAAATCCGGTATAATGCAGCTATTTCCAATCGTTAATTGACATTTCATAATTTTGGGGTATACTGATATTGGGATGATATGGATATTTGGAGCTTCCAAATATGATTCGCATCTGTTTATGAAAGGAGAGAGTGATTATGAAAAAAGCACTGACCATAGCCCTGACATTTTTGCTTCTGCTTCTTTTGGTCATGCCCACCTATGCGAAAAGAATGGATTCCCTTGATGAGTTGCTTGCTCCATATCAGGCTATGATTGATAAGCTCAATGAGGAATTGGGATCAGCCATATATATTCCGGAGAAGAACAAGGTGAAGGTATATCAGAACATCAAGGATAAGACTCCCAAAGAAGTCGAAGAGATGCTCAGAAAGCAGTATCAGGACTATATTGCGGATGATTCACCCAACTCAGGCGGGATACATGAGAAGGATGATATGACAGAGGATCCAATGCCCAGTGGGGATCCGTATGATTTTAAAGTGATATGGACGGGGCAGCCTGAAAGTGCAGAGGAAGCTGTGCAGTCGGCACATTGAAAGACTGTGGAAGGCTGTAAAAGGTTGTAAAACTCTTCCTGTAAATTCCTGTCAATCAAATGCCCTTAAGCAGGACACAAATATTGGACTCTGCTTAAGGGTGTTATTTTGGAGCATTTCCGGAACAATAATAAGCATCCAATCCGTCGTCGGGCGTAAGCCTGCCTGACAACCAACCTGTGCGGCACTATTGAATTTTCATCTGTGGTATAGTAAAATAACATTGACAAGGAGTTAACAAGAGGTGTCATGCAGATTAATTAGAAGGAGTGATCATATGAATAAAAAAACACTGGAAGACATTCCGGTAAGCGGTAAGAAAGTTCTGGTCCGTGTGGATTTCAATGTTCCGCTGGATAAAGGGCACAATATCACCGATGATACCAGAATCCGTGCTGCGCTTCCCACTATCCGGTATTTGCTTGATCATAATGCGAAGGTTATCTTGATGTCCCATCTGGGAAGGCCAAAGGGAACCGGCTTTGAACCGGATTTCAGCATGGCTCCCGTGGCAAAGCGGCTGAGTGAGCTGTTGGGCCAGGAAGTTCATGCGGCGGGGGATGTCATCGGGGACAGTGCAAAATCGCTGGCAGGAAATATAAAGGAAGGCGAAGTCGTATTGCTTGAAAATCTTCGCTTCCACAAAGAGGAAAAGAAGAATGATCCCGGATTTGCCAGAGAGCTGGCAGGTTTCGGGGAGGTTTACATAAATGACGCGTTTGGCACGGCTCACCGCGCGCATGCGTCCACGGAAGGCGTAACTCATTATCTGCCTTCCGCTGCCGGGTATCTTATGAAAAAGGAACTGGATATTCTGGGTGCGGCCCTGGATGATCCGGAGCATCCTTTTGTGGCAATCCTGGGCGGCGCCAAAGTGTCGGACAAGATCGGCGTAATCCGCAATCTGATCAATAAGGTGGATACCCTGATCATCGGAGGAGGAATGGCTTACACCTTTTTCAGGGCAATGGGTTATGAGATAGGGAAGTCCCTTCTGGAGGAAGACAAGGTTGCATTGGCAAAAGAGTTGATGCAGGAAGCAAAGGACAAAAATGTGAAATTGCTGCTCCCTTCCGATACGGTGGTTGCAGAGGAATTCAGCAATGATGCGAAGAGTCAGGTCGTCTCAAGCAATGCTATTCCGGCAGGCTGGCAGGGACTGGATATTGGCCCCGCGGCGAGGGCAGAGTTTGGGAAGGAAATTGAAAAAGCAAAACTGGTGGTTTGGAACGGCCCCATGGGGGTATTTGAAATGCCTGCCTTTGCAAAGGGAACCGAAGCGATTGCCGACGCCATGAGCCGATGCGGCGGTACGACAATTATCGGCGGAGGCGATTCCGCTGCAGCCGTAAAGAAACTGGGCTATGGCGACAAGATGACCCATATTTCCACCGGAGGCGGCGCGTCCCTGGAGTTTCTGGAGGGCAAGGAGTTGCCTGGTGTTGCGGCACTGAACGATAAATAAAGGAGAGTGCGGTTATGAGAAGACCGATTATCGCAGGAAACTGGAAAATGAACAAGACGCCGGACGAAGCCGCCGCCATGATAAGGGAGCTGGCTCCGCTGGTAAAGGACGCAGAGGCAGAAGTGGTGATCTGCGCGCCGTTTCCTGATATTGCGGCTTTGAAGACAGCGGCGGAAGGGACCAACATTGGAGTCGGTGCGCAGAATATGCACTGGGAAGAGTCCGGCGCCTTTACAGGGGAGGTCTCCCCGACCATGCTGAATGCGTTGGGCGTTCAATATGTCATTATCGGGCATTCGGAGAGAAGGCAGTATTTTGCCGAGACCGATGAGACTGTCAACAGGAAGGTTCATTCTGCCTTCGCCCATCATCTGATTCCGATTATCTGCGTCGGCGAGACACTGTCGCAGCGGGAGAAGGGTGTTACCCGCTCCTGGGTGGAAGGACAGGTGAAAGCCGCACTGAAGGACCTGTCGGCGAACGACGTGAAGAAATGTGTCCTGGCTTATGAGCCCATCTGGGCAATCGGGACCGGAAAGACGGCCACCAGCAAGGATGCCAATGAAGTGATCGGATATATCCGGAGCACTGTGGCCGGGCTTTATGGAAAGGAAGCAGCGGATGCCATACGGATTCAATACGGCGGAAGCATGAAGCCTGCAAATGCTGCGGAGCTGATGGCCATGCCGGAGATCGACGGAGGCCTGATCGGCGGCGCCAGCCTGAAGGCAAAGGACTTTTCCGAAATTGTCCATTACCGGAAGCAGGCGGAATAAAGCCTGAGGTCCGGGCTTCCTGAATGGAAAGGAATCGAGGAGGACGATATGGCAAAGCAAATGACAGCCCTGATCATCATGGATGGTTTTGGACTCAGTGACAATAAAAAAGCCAATGCGGTGTATATGGCGAAGACACCGCATCTGGACAGGCTGTGGGGCAGCTTTCCCCATGTGCCGATTCATGCAAGCGGGTTGGAGGTAGGTCTCCCGGAAGGACAGATGGGAAATTCCGAAGTCGGTCATCTGAATATCGGTGCCGGACGGATTGTTTACCAGGAATTTACCCGGATTACAAAAGCAATTCATGATGGGGACTTTTTTAAGAACAAAGCTTTCCTGGATGCCATGGATCATGTAAAGAAGCATCATGGCAAACTCCATCTGATGGGGCTTGTTTCGGAGGGCGGTGTCCACAGTCATATCGGGCACCTGTACGCCCTGGTTGAGCTGGCAAAGCGTCAGGGACTGCCGCAGGTATACATCCATGCATTTATGGACGGCAGGGATGTTCCTCCATCCAGCGGGAAGGCTATTATGGAAGGACTGGATTCCAGGCTGAAGGAGATGGAGTTCGGGAAAGTGGCTACCGTATCCGGCAGGTATTATGCGATGGACCGGGATAAACGCTGGGATCGGGTGCAGAAGGCTTACAATGCCCTGGTCCTGGGAGAAGGGGAGCAGGCGGAAAGTTCCGTGCAGGCAATGGAACAGTCCTATCAGGCCGGGCAGACGGATGAATTCGTCCGGCCCACTGTCATAACGGAAGATGGAAAGCCAGTGGCGACCATTGAAAAAGACGATGCCGTGCTGTTTTTCAATTTCCGGCCGGACCGGGCAAGAGAGCTGACCAGAAGCTTCATTGAGCCGGAGTTCCATGAATTTGAAAGGAAAAAGGGTTATTTTCCGGTTCATTTTGTATCCATGACCCAATACGACGAGACGTTTAAGAATCTGACGGTCGCCTATCATCCGCAGACGCTGACCAATACATTCGGGCAGTATATCAGTGAAAAAGGCAGAACACAGCTGCGGATTGCGGAGACGGAGAAATATGCCCATGTTACATTTTTCTTCAACGGAGGGGTGGAAGCCCCCAATCCCGGAGAAGACCGGGCCCTGATTCCATCTCCCAAAGTTGCCACCTATGATCTGCAGCCGTACATGAGCGCACCGGAAGTAACCGAGGAAGCGGTAAAAAGGATTGCCTCCGGAAAGTATGATGTGATGATCCTGAATTTTGCCAACTGCGACATGGTCGGCCATACGGGGGATCTGAAAGCAGCCGTGGAAGCAGTGGAAACAGTGGATGCCTGTGTGGCAAAGGTGGTCGCGGCGGTTCAGAAAACCGGCGGCGCAGCTCTTATCACCGCGGATCATGGAAATGCGGAGCAGATGATCGATCCCGCCACCGGAGCGCCCCATACCGCGCATACCTCCAATCCGGTCCCCTTTATTCTCGTTGATGACCGGAGGAAAGATGCCGTGCTGCGGGAAAACGGATGTCTGGCGGATATTGCGCCTACGATGCTTCAGTTGCTGAAACTTGACAAACCAGTTGAAATGACGGGCGAGAGTCTGATCAGATAACGATCTGATCAGATAACGAAAGGAGAAAAAAGCTTATGATGAATATTGAAGATGTACTGGCCAGGGAAATACTGGATTCCAGGGGAAACCCAACCGTGGAGGTGGAGATTTATCTGGAAGGCGGCGCCGTAGGAAGGGCAGCCGTGCCATCCGGTGCTTCCACAGGCGCTTTTGAAGCTGTGGAGCTTCGTGACGGGGACAAGGGGAGATACCTTGGCAAAGGCGTGGAAAAAGCCGTTGACAATGTGAACAATGTCATCGCAGAGGAAATTATCGGCATGAATGCCCTGGATCAGGTTGGAATCGACAAGACGTTGATTGAACTGGACGGCACGCCGAACAAGGCAAAGCTCGGCGCAAATGCCATACTGGGCGTTTCCCTGGCCGTTGCAAAAGCTGCCGCGGAGCAACTGGGCCTGCCCCTGTATCAGTATCTCGGCGGCGTGAATGCCAAGGTACTGCCGGTACCTATGATGAATATCCTGAACGGCGGAAAGCATGCAGACAACACCGTGGATATTCAGGAATTCATGGTGATGCCGGTGGGAGCAAAGAGTTTCCACGAAGCACTGAGGATGTGTGCCGAGACCTTTCACAGCCTGAAATCCGTTCTGAAGGATGCCGGCTACAGCACATCCGTAGGAGACGAGGGCGGGTTTGCCCCCAACCTCAAGACCAATGAGGAAGCCATCGAAGTCATTCTCAAGGCAGTTAAGAAGGCAGGCTACAAACCGGGCGACGATATCCGCATTGCCATCGATACGGCAGCCAGTGAACTCTATCAGGAAGACGGCAAATACCACTTTCCGGGAGAAGGTGTGGTCCGGACAGCGGAAGAGATGGTGGAATATTATGAAAAGCTGGCAGACAAATATCCCATTATTTCCCTGGAAGATGGTCTGGCAGAAGAAGACTGGGACGGCTGGAAGCTGCTCACCGAAAAGCTCGGCAAAAAGATCCAGCTGGTCGGCGACGATTTGTTCGTCACCAATACGACAAGACTTGCAAGAGGGATTGAAAGCGGAACAGCCAATTCCATCCTGATCAAGGTCAATCAGATCGGGACCCTGACCGAGACACTGGATGCCATTCAGATGGCCAACCGTGCCGGTTATACCGCAGTGGTCTCCCATCGTTCCGGTGAAACGGAAGATACCACCATTGCTGATCTGGTTGTAGGTGTGAATGCCGGACAGATCAAAACCGGCGCACCTTCCCGGACAGACCGGGTTGCCAAGTACAATCAGCTGCTTCGCATTGAAGAGGAGCTGGGGGATGACGCACAGTACCTCGGACTGAATGCATGGTTTAACCTGAAAAACAAATAAGTTTTCGGAGACAAGTCCGGAAAGAAGGACGAAACGGAAACGATTGGAAGCAAAAAGGGGGGCGGAATGCCCCCTTTTTGAATGTTATTCTTGCTTTTCCGGTGTTCCTATGCTAAAATATTACTGCTGACTATATAGGGAGGGATATGGATGGGCGCGCTGAGAATTACATTGACGGTTATATTGGCTATTATGGAGTTGTTTTTAATAGTTGTGGTTCTTCTGCAGGAGAGTAAGACACAGGGGATATCCGGGGTGATATCAGGTGGTGCAGAGACTTTTTTTGGGAAGCATAAAGCCCGGAGCTACGAAGGAAAGCTTCGTCTGTTGACGAAAGTTTCGGCGGTTGGATTTATTTTGCTTGCAGTTGTTTTATCAATCCTTCAATAAGTATGGATATGCGGCAGAGGGTCACATCCTTTTGCCGTATTTTGATTTTAGGCTTGAACTGTGCTTTTAATCTTTTATTTTGGCTTTACCGCGTTTTCGTTCACCGTCTCTGCCTTCACGGTTGTGTACCATCTTTTATTATACTGCCTGCATGACTCTCCCTTCGTTCTTATTGAATACATTTTTGCTTAATATTGCCCCGGATGGTTATCCTATAAACAGAATAGTTTTTAAGCAGAATGGATTGATGTATCCTTCCTGGAAGCTGCCTATCCGGATGGTATGTTTTTTTTGAACGGTTTTTAAAGGACTCACCCAATGAGTTGATTGGGTTCATGATATTGATTGGGTTCATGAAAAGGAAAGTATGGAAGAAGAGCTTTGATAAGAAGCGATTTCCGATTAAAGCGATTTGATAAGAAGCGATTTCCAATTAAAGCGATTCCGATTAATTTGAAGTTGGAGGAATGGAATGATTTTAAAGGAAAGGGAAGAAAGAAAAATGCAAAGAAAGGAAGATGGGGATACGGAAGAAAGAATTATGAGTCTGTTGTCTTCCGGAGACGGGATCCCCCTCTATCCGGATCAGATGATGAAGGAATTGAAGGTTCCGGAGTCCGAGGAAGACATCTTCCTGGGTCGGCTGGACGATATGGCGCAAAGAGGCTTGCTCATCCAAACCAAAAAGAAGAAGTATGCCCTTCCGGAGCTGCTTGGTTATCTTACGGGCCGGCTGCAGGGAAATGCCAAGGGTTTTGGATTTTTGATCCCGGACAGTACGGAGGAGGAAGACGTATATCTTTCGGCTGAGAATCTTCACGGGGCAATGCATCGCGACCGGATCATGGTCCGGCTGCTGAAAAACGACGGAAAGTCCCGGGAAGGAGAGGTTGTCCGGGTCCTGGAGCATGCCAATCAGACAGTAGTCGGAACATTTGAAAAAGATCGCCGTTTTGGATTTGTCGTACCGGATGACAAGCGAATCGGTGGGGATATTTTCATTGCGAAGGATGACATCAATGGCGCCAAAGATCAGTATAAAGTGGTTGCTGAGATCCTGAAATGGCCGGACAAGCGCAGGAATGCGGCAGGACGGATTAAGGAAGTGCTGGGACACAAGGACGATGTGGGGACGGATATCCTTTCCATCATCCGGCAATACGAGCTGCCTGAGGAATTTCCTGAGAAGGTGGTCCGGGAGGCACAGCAGATTCCACAGGCCATACCGGAGGAAGAGATCCGGAGAAGGAAGGATCTGCGGAATATGCGGACAGTGACCATAGACGGTCCGGATGCAAAGGATCTGGATGATGCCGTATCGGTTGAACTGCTGGACAATGGTAATTTCCTGTTGGGCGTGCATATTGCCGATGTCAGCTACTATGTGAGGAGAAACAGCGAACTGGATCGGGAAGCCTATACCAGAGGGACCAGCGTCTATCTGGTGGATCGGGTGATCCCCATGCTGCCCAGGGAACTTTCCAACGGGATCTGCAGCCTGAATCCAAAGGAAGACCGGCTTACCCTGTCGGTGCTCATGGAAATCGATCACCGGGGAAAAGTGGTGGACCATCGGATTGAGGAGAGCGTGATTCGTTCCTCGGAGCGAATGGTTTACGAGGACGTAACCAAAATACTGGAACAAAATGATCCGGAATTGATGGAACGATATCATCCTTTGATAAACGATTTCCGCAACATGGAAACCCTGAGCAGGATTCTTCGAAAGAAGCGGATACGCAGGGGCAGCATTGATTTTGACCTGGATGAGACAAAAGTCATATTGAATGAGAAAGGGAAGCCCATTGATGTCCGGCCTTATGAACGCAGCATATCCAATCGGATCATTGAGGAGTTCATGCTGGTCTGCAATGAAACCGTGGCGGAGTATATGACATGGAACGAAGTTCCCTTTCTGTACCGGATCCATGAAGACCCTACGGCGGAGAAGCTGGAGGAATTCAATGAACTGATCCATAATTTCGGATATCATCTGAAGGGAACCGGAGAAAAGATCCATCCCAAGAGTCTTCAGAATCTGCTGGAAAAAGTTCATGGAACCAGGGAAGAAGGCATCATCAGCGCCGTTATGCTTCGTTCCCTGCAGAAGGCGAGATACAGCAGCGAAAATGCAGGGCATTTTGGGCTGGCTGCCAAATACTATTGCCATTATACTTCCCCCATCCGCCGATACCCGGATTTGGTTGTTCATCGGATTATCAAGGATTATATTCATAAGCGGATGGATAAAAAGCACAGGGGAATGCTGGCCGGCAGTCTTCCGGAAGTGGCAGATCACTGCTCCGAACGTGAGAAAGTGGCTGACGAAGCGGAGTGGGCTACGGAAGATCTGAAAAAGGCCGAATTCATGGCGGATAAGATCGGGGAGGAATATGACGGCATTATTTCCGGGGTAACGAACTACGGCATTTACGTAGCGCTGGATAATACCGTGGAAGGCTTGATCCGGATGGCGGATCTGGACGATGATTACTATGTCTATGATGAAAAACATTATTGCCTGATTGGTGAACATCGGAGGAAGACCTATTATCTGGGGGACACCATTCGTATCCGGGTATCCAATGTGGATCTTGCCGCCAGGAATGTGGATTTTGTTCCGGCCTAAAGCG
>ENA-UOOI01001133-UOOI01001133.1-fermentation-metagenome-genome-assembly--contig:-NODE-1133-length-29405-cov-3.406474_pt1 | contig 29405 bp, 21 predicted proteins | sample MGYA00245779_ERZ724027 | MGnify/ENA primary metagenome ERZ724027 (study PRJEB28704, sample SAMN03018318) | fermentation metagenome | biome: anthropogenic terrestrial biome; feature: soil; material...
GAGCTGTCGGTTCTCCGAAACATATCCACGGTATTTTTTGTAATAAGGGTAGACGGGAACATATCCGCTATATTCGTATAAAAGAAAGGTGCGTCTTAACTTTAAATTCAGATTGTGCTCATAATCTTATTAACAAATTGAATTTATTAGACTTTTAATCCTCTCGCTTGTCTATCCATATCCTCAATTAAGATATCAAAGTTTCACCCAGAGTTGAACAGTATTCTAATACTTTCCATGAAAATGAATCTTAATAAGTGCTCCATCACCTACAGCCAATAAGCAGCCTCCTTTAAAGTTGTTTGTAAAATAATCGTTATAATATATTTAACTTTTTATTGCCCCCTGAATACCGTCCTACATGTTGCTACAACTACAATTGGCTAATCACGAGAATATCATTTTCTTCTACGACTGTGCTCCCATTGGGAATCATAAACTGATCATTATGTTTCACTACCACAACTAGTTTATTTGCACCAAACGTTATCTCTGACAGGGATTTGCCTAGCCAAGCATTATCCTTGTCCACCACGACTTCTGTTAAACACCCTATTACCTCATCCTCCATAGAAAGAGCACTTAATACAATCACATCTCCTGCTAAAATAGACGTATCACCGTTTGGTATAACCTGCTCTTTTCCCCGAAGTATCAACACTAGTAATAGCTCTGGCAATAAGGAAATGTCCTGTATCTTGCAGTTGATCCATGGATGATTTTCAGCAATAGAAAGTTGCACAAATTGTACGGGCATTTCTTCGGAATAGTCATTAAAGGTTTTCATAACGTTACTATTGTTATCAATCATATGAAGCTTTTTAGCCATAAATGAAATTAACGATCCTTGGATACTGATAGAAAACAGGACAATAAAGAATACAATATGAAAGACATCATGCTTCATATACGCTGGGCTAACTGTAGCAACAATAGCAAAAACAATAGAAGCAGCACCCCTTAATCCTGCCCATGAAACTAACAGTTGTTGATTCACTGGGCACTTAAATGGCGTTAAAATTGTGAATACAGATAAAGGACGCGACACAAAGGTTAGGAATAAGGCAATGGCAAGAGCTGACAGGAGTATCTGAGGTAACTGTGACGGAAAAGATAAAAGCCCAAGAAGGAAAAAGATTAGCATTTGCATCAATCCAGTAATACCATCAAAAAAATGAACAAGAGCTTTTTTGTTATAGGATGATTTATTCCCTAAAATAATACCCGCAATATAAGTACTTAAATATCCATTTCCACCAATCACAGCTGCACCAGCATAAGAGACTAACACCATACTAAACACAAATATAGTATCAAATCCATCCGTCGCAAATTTCACCTTCGATAAAATAAAGTTGGATAACAGCGCTACAACTACACCACAAATTACCCCATACAGGATTTGAGAAAAAATCATGTATGCCAACTGACCACCACTAGACTGTCCGCTCATTACCGATAATATGATTACTGTAAGCATGTAGGAACATGGGTCATTACTACCACTTTCCATTTCTAACATCGATGCGGTGTTGTTCTTTAAATTAAGTTGTTTTGAACGCAGAATAGAGAATACCGATGCCGCATCAGTCGAACTGATTACAGCCCCAATAAGCATGCTTTCTAGAAAATCAAAATTCAGTATAAAATAAGAAAAGAGACCTGTTGTAGCAGCAGTAAGAATAACTCCAAGTGTGGATAATAAAACAGACTCCACAACAACCGGCTTAGCGGTGTTCCAGTTTGTTCCAAATCCACCATAAAACATAATGAAGATTAATGCAAAGGAGCAAATTTGCTCTGAGAGTGCATAATTATCAAACTGAATTTTTAGTAAGCCATCTGATCCAAACAACATTCCAAGTATAATGAATGCAAGAAGCATGGGCATCCCTAGCTTACTAGAAACCTTGTTGAGCGACAAACATATTAAAATAATAACTGCTAAAATCAAAATTATTTCTGGCATCTTAACCTCCATATGTAACAAAATATCAGATAAATAGCAGACAATTTCAACAAAAGTTATTTCTCACTTTCGCTGCAGCGAACCAGCATTGTAATACTTTCAACGTGGCGTGGGAGTACAATAATGTCGTAGGGAGATGGGATCCCCTTGGTGGAGAAGTTTTTTCTGCTATAAGATCATCTCTATATATAAATTTAAAAATTTGAAAACTTGAATATACCATTTCCTTGTTTTAATTTATCACAATCAAGGGTTTCTGTAAATCCATCATCTATTTTATTTATAATAGTTGTTTGAATGCTTAACGTATTGTGCCCAGGCAAAATGCTTTCAATCTTAAGCTTTTTAACAAGCTTTTTAACTTTTCGCTCTAATTCATAAAGGCATATATGTCCTGGGGAATGGCCAGGGGTATGTATAACTTTAACCGTTCTTTTCCTAGATTAAATAAGTCACCGTCTTCTAATATTCGTTTTGGAATACCCTGGAAAACCTGATACCTAGTAATATCAAAAATCGGGTGGAAAATCACAAGGGTTCTTTGTTAAAATTTTTTTAACAAATTGCAAGGAAATTGGAAGTTTAGAGGAAAGCCAATCAAGTTCAGCTCCATAAACTGCTATATGCCTAAAAAACTTATGCCCACCTATATGGCTCCAATGGACATGGGTTGAAACAATTTCAAGAGGTAATTCTGTAATTTTATCAACTACTTTTTTATATTTTGCACCCCAGAAACTCACCCTATCATATTAGCCTTAAAATATTATAATCTACTACTTTCTATCTTAATCTCCCCATCTACTACTTATTTACGTCCTAAGATATAAAGAATGTGTATCATAATGTCTATCGCTTTACCTCTAAAACTAGAATACAACATCAAAGCTTATCTCAAAGTATTGCAGTCTGTCAAAGACACGCCTACTCCCTCACAAGCAATGTCACGACTTCAATGTGCGGAGTGCGGCAAAATAGGTCAACAGCGACTGCCTTTTGTGCACAGTAGCCTTGTTGGGTGAAGAGTTTAAGATCACGAGCCAGTGTGGCAGGATCGCAGGAGACATATACCACACGGCTAGGAGCGATTGTACAAATGGTTTCAATAACCTCTTTCGAGAGTCCTTTGCGCGGTGGATCAACGGAAACAACGTCAGGATGGATACCGCGGCGTGCGCATTCTTCAGCAGCAGCTCCGGCATCGGCGCAGATAAATTCTGCATTGACAAACCCATTTCGCGTAGCATTTTCTCTGGCATCCCTTACAGCAGGCGGTACAATTTCGGCGCCAATTACTTTACCGGCGTTACGAGCCATAGCCAGGCTGATGGTGCCGGTGCCACAGTAGAGATCAAGAACAGTTTCAGTTCCGGTCAGTTGAGCGAAATCCACTGCAAGGTTGTAGAGCACCTCTGCCTGATCTCGGTTGACCTGGAAAAAGGAAGGGGTGGACAAGCGGAACGTCAAGCCGCAGAGACGCTCCTCCAGATAATCCCTGCCCCATAAGACACGGTAAGATTGCCCCAAGATGACATTGGTTTGGCGGGTATTGCTATTTAAGAGAATCCCGACAACTTTAGGGCAGCCGCTCCGCAAGCCCTTTACGAGTTCTTTTTCAAAGGGGAGCTGTGTGCCATTTACGACAATGCAAACCAAGCATTCTCTTCGACGGTTGGTGCGGACAAAGACGTGGCGAACCAACCCGGTTCTACTGCCTTCGTCGTAAGCGGGAATGGAATATCGGTGCATCCATTTTCGGACGACACGGCCTGCTTTATCTGCCACATCTGATTGGAGAAGGCAGGAGGCGACATCTATCACTTCGTGACTGCGCCCGCGATAAAATCCTACTTTTACTCCGGTTTTTGGGGTTTGACTGACCGGAAAAGCGGCTTTGTTGCGGTACCGTTGAATCTGTTGCACACCATGGATTTCGCTGACAGAGAGCGCTAGTCCACCGATACGTTGTAAGGCGTCATTGACACGTAGCTGTTTGCATTCCAACTCTTCCTCATAGGTCATGTGCCGCATCGTACAGCCGCCGCAAATGGGATAGTAGGGGCAGTCTGAAGGAATCCGAGCGGGTGATGGTTCTAAAACGTCCACGATGCGAGCCCAGGCACAGTTTTTCTCGACTTTCACAAGCGAAATGCGACAAAGTTCTCCTCGTAGAGCACCGCGTACAAAAACAGCCATGCCATCCAAACGACCGATACCTTGACCATCGCTGGAATAACTGTCTATCGTAATGGTGTGGATGCTGTTTTTTTCTAAGTTTGGCATAAATGAGCCTCCTATTGATTATGCTTTGAAATATTGTACCCTAAAACCGTGAGAGAGGCAAAAGGTTTTCGAGGCTGTGGGGGAAAATAAAGGAAAAGCCGTGATTCTTATGCAAAAAAGAAAAACCGCTAAATAGAACCGTTTCACATAAGAATTTGTCCAAAAAAGCAGTATAATGGCGGGGAAACTTTTGCATTTTCCTCTTTTATTTTGCAGGGCGTTTGTGGTATAATCTAGTCTGTATCAGTACATCCGGAACGGACAAAGAAAGGAAAAGACTGTTTATGGGAATCATGAGAAAGCTTCTCGGGACAAACTCTAAACGAGAAGTCAAGAAGATTACTCCTATTGTGGATAAGATTGACGCACTGGCGGATGAATATAAAGCGTTAAGTGATGAGGAACTGCGTGAAAAGACGGAAGAATTTAAAACACGTCTGGCAAATGGTGAGACTTTAGATGATATTTTGCCGGAAGCCTTTGCAAACTGCCGGGAAGCGGCGGACCGCGTTCTGGGACTGCGTCCCTATCGGGTTCAGCTGATCGGCGGTATCATTCTGCATCAGGGCCGCATTGCGGAAATGAAAACCGGTGAAGGTAAAACGTTGGTGGCGACGCTGCCGGCTTATCTGAATGCCTTGAGCGGAGAAGGTGTCCACATTGTTACCGTAAACGATTACCTGGCAAAGCGTGACTCGGAATGGATGGGAAAGGTCTATCGGTTCCTGGGTCTGAGTGTTGGGCTGGTTGTCCACGGTCTGACCAAGGCGGAGCGGAAAGCAGCCTACGATGCAGACATTTCCTATGGCACCAACAACGAGATCGGGTTTGACTACCTCCGCGATAACATGGCAGTCTATGACCGGGATACGGTACAAAGAGCGTTGTCCTTTGCCATCGTGGACGAAGTGGACTCCATTCTGATTGACGAAGCCCGTACCCCGCTGATTATTTCTGGTCGTGGTGAGGAATCCACTAAGCTGTATCAGATGGCAGATCAGTTTGCCAGGGATCTGGACTGCTATGTGATTGCAGAGACCGATGACAAGGAATTCGATGAAGAGGTCGAGCAGAATTACGATTACATCGTGGAAGAAAAGCGTAAGACGGCAACCCTGACTGCCCGTGGTATTGCTAAAGCAGAGGAGTTCTTCCATCTGGAGAATCTGGCAGACGAGGAAAACACCACTCTGAACCATCATATCAATCAGGCCATTCGGGCACGGGGTGTGATGAAGAAGGATATCGACTATGTGGTGAAGGATGGCCAGGTTGTCATCGTCGATGAATTCACCGGACGTCTGATGTTTGGCCGCCGCTACAACGAGGGACTCCATCAGGCGATTGAAGCCAAAGAGAGTCTTAAGGTTGCGAACGAGTCTAAAACGCTGGCTACGATTACCTTCCAGAATTTCTTCCGTTTGTATGATAAACTCTCTGGCATGACGGGTACTGCAATGACAGAGGAGGATGAATTCAGCTCCATTTACGATTTGGACATTGTTGAGATTCCCACTAACGAACCAGTGGCTCGAATCGACTACCCTGATGTGGTATATAAAACGGATGCGGGTAAGTATCGTGCCATTGTAAAGCAGATTGAAGAGTGCTACCAGTCCGGTCAGCCGGTATTGGTGGGTACGGTCTCTATTGAAAAGTCGGAAAAGCTGTCTCGGATGCTCCGAGAAAAGCAAGTTCCGCACAATGTCCTGAACGCAAAGAACCACGAGAAGGAAGCGGAAATCATTGCCCAGGCAGGTAAGTTGGGTGCGGTTACCGTTGCCACTAACATGGCTGGTCGTGGTACCGATATTGTGCTGGGTGGCAACGATGACTACCTGGCCAAGGCAGATCTGCGCAAGGCTGGTTTTAATGGTGAAGTCATTTCAGAAGCCACAGGCTACGCGGAGAGCAACAATCCGGATGTACAGGAAGCACGCCGCCAGTATGCACAGAGCAAGGAGAACTATAAGGCAGAAATTGCTGTTGAGGCACAAAAGGTGAAAGAAGCTGGCGGCTTGTTCATTTTGGGTACCGAACGTCACGATGCCCGCCGGATTGACAATCAGCTCCGTGGCCGTTCCGGCCGACAGGGTGACGCAGGCGCCAGCCGATTCTTCCTGTCACTGGAGGATGATATTCTGCGTCTGTTTGGCAGTGAGCGTATTTCCAAGCTGATGGATACGCTGAAAATTGATGAGGATACCCCCATCGACGCGAAGATGCTGTCCAGCGCCATTGAAAATGCCCAGAAAAAGGTGGAATCCCGCAACTTCCAGGCTCGTAAAGATGTTCTGGATTATGATGATGTCATGAATACCCAGCGTGAAGTGATTTACAAGGAACGCCGCAAGGTGCTTTCCGGTGAAAACATGCGGGAAGTGATCATGAACATGATTGACGGTGTGATCAACCATGCCCTTCAGGGAATTGCCGGGGAGCAGAAAGCCATCACCAACGCTGAGTTCCAAGAGGCGATTGCGCCCTTCCGGGGAGTATTTCTCACATCAGAAGAATTGCTGTTCCAGGATGATGAAATTGCAAAGAAGTCCATTGATGAGTTGATCGCGCTGGTCAAAGAACGGGCAGTCGATATTTATAATCAGAAGGAAACAATTCTGGGCGAGACTCTTATGCGGGAGCTGGAACGCGTGATGTTGCTGCGTGTAGTTGACGAATACTGGATGGATCACATTGATGCTATGGATGATCTGAAGCAGGGAATTCGGCTCCGCGCCTACGGCCAGGAAGACCCGGTGGTTGCCTATAAGCGGGAGAGCTTTGAGATTTTCGAGCTGATGATTGCAGCCATCCAGGAGGAAACGGTACGCCGCATCTATATTGCGCGCGTCCGCCAGAACCGCGTGGAACGCAAGGCAGTGGCTAAGGTCACGCGTGAATCCAAAGCGGCAACGGAAGCTGTAAACGAAACCGGAAAACTAGACAAAGTAGCAGAAAATGAGGCAGAAAAACCTAAGCGTATGCCTATCGTAAAGCCGAAGAAAGTAGGTCGGAACGATCTCTGTCCCTGCGGATCGGGCTTAAAGTTTAAAAACTGTCACGGTAAGGATGGTGCCACCAGCTACACGCCGGATCGGGCTGCTGACAGCAAAGAATGATCCACCTGCAGGAGCATCAGGAGGAAAACGGTCTGCTATGGCTTTCGGCGTATGAACTGAATAGCGGTGGCGCAGTGCACGGTTTTTCTACCAGGCTGGGTGGGGTCAGCCATGGGTGCCTGGCTTCACTGAATTTGGGAACAGGGCGTGGAGATGACATTGAAAATGTGCGGGAGAACTTCCGCCGCTTCGGTGTGGCGGTAGGATTTGACAGCAAAAAAACTGTTTTTTCCAAGCAGGTGCATCGGGATGACATCCGGATGGTAACCGCAAAGGACTGCGGGAAAGGACTCTACCGGGAACGGGAGTATGAGGCAGATGGATTGATTACCGATGTTCCAGGTGTGACCCTTGCAGTCTTTTCAGCCGACTGTATTCCCATTCTGCTTCACGATCCGATACGACATGTAGTGGCTGGGTGTCACGCTGGGTGGCGAGGTACCGTCATGGACATTGTAGGGAAAACAGTAAGAACAATGGTGCGGCAATACGGTTGTCGAGCCGAAAATATTTGCGGAGCGATTGGGCCAGGGATTTCCCGCTGTTGCTTTGAGACCCATGCCGATGTGCCGGAAGCGCTGGAAGCGGTGCTGGGCAGTCGGGCAAAGGGATTGATTGACCGTCTGCCGGATGGGAAATTTTTGGTAGATCTAAAGGGTGCGAATGCCCTTTGGCTCCAGGATGCAGGGGTTCCCATGCACCAGATTGAAATTTCGGATGCGTGTACGTTTTGCCGGCAGGATCTGTTTTGGAGTCACCGCCATACTGGTAATGCCAGAGGCATTATGTCGGCAGTGATACAGTTAATTTGAGATGTGCGGACGTTTTGTTGTCCCTATAATCCGGTGTTTGCACAGTGATTCAGGGCGGTGGAACGTCCGTATGAGGTTTTTATGAAAATTCGTAACGTATCAGCATTTATTCTTGTGGTCTGCGCGATGCTAACCCTCGCCTCCTGTGGACAGCATAACAATACTGACCAAAGTGCGGAGAGTAGCAGTGGTTCGGTGTCCACGGGGGCAGAAAGCATTGCGGAACCTGATGCACAGACAAATCCCTTTACGTTGGCCTACTATAGTGCGGAGGGGCTGCACCCATATACCTGTGATAATGCAGCCAATCAGACGATTACAGGGCTGATTTATGAGCCGCTCTTTGAGATCAGTGATTCTTTTGAGGCAGAGCCTTGCCTGGCATTAAAGTGTACCGTTAACGTGACCTCTGCATCCGGACCAGTAACGGAGGAGGGAAATACCGACGAAACTGGGCGTGAAGATCAATCTGATGGAGGCGAGACGGAAAAGGAAAAAAACAAAAGAAGTAAAATTGCAGGGGAAACAGTCTGTACGATTGAGCTGAGGGATGATGTGAAATTCTCTAACGGAGAGACGATGACGGCATCCGATGTAGTTTACTCGTTGGAACAGGCTGCGAAGTCTGGCAGCATCTATGCGGATCGACTGTCTGATGTAAAAACGGTGAGAGCCAGTGGCAGCAATACGGTTGAAATTACCCTCGATGCGGCGAATGCAGCATTCGAAACGTTACTAGATATTCCGATTGTGTGTATCGATACCGGAAGAAATGCAATCCCTGATGGAACTGGCCCATATCAAGTCCAGGAAAAGAATGGGAAGGCAAAAAAGCTGGTCAAAAACAGCCGTTGGTGGCAAGGAAAGCAGTTGCCGACAGAGGAGGTAAAGCTGTACGCTGCCGAGGATAGTGATATGCTGATCTTTGGATTTGGCAGCGGGGCAGTCAGCGTGGTGGCGACGGATATTACGGGAACCGGTTCTCTGACGTACACCGGAGAATACGACGTAGTAGACTATCCCACTACGAATTTGATTTATGTTGGCTGTAATACGCGCTCAGGTCCCTGCCAGTCAAGGTCCTTTCGGCAGATGCTCAATTATGCCTTTGACAGGGAAACCTTGTCCGTGAAAATGCTTTCCGGTCATGCTCAAGCGGCCGTGCTACCCGTTTCTCCGAAATCCAATCTATATGATGAGAAATTGGCGGAAAAGTACGATTGTTCGGAAGAAAAGGCCAAGGAACTTCTTCAAGAGGCCACCTACTACGGGCTTACCCTGCGGCTAATCGTTAACAGCGAGTCTACTTTTAAAACTGCGTTTGCGGCGGAGTTAAAAAAGGAGTTGGAGGCAGTAGGGATTAACGTGGAAGTGAAGGAGCTTGCTTGGAGCGATTTCTCGGAAGCGCTGGACAGCCGGGAGTTTGATCTCTACTTGGGAGAAGTAAAGTTGACGGCTGATTTTGATATTACAGAGCTGGTCAGCGAAAATGGGAATCTGAACTACGGTGGTTACAGAGATGACGCTTTGGAGAAACTGCTGACTGACTACCAGACAGCGACAATCCAAGAGCGTTCCAAAGCAGCCAATAAGTTTTACAGGGCTGTGGCAGAGGAAGCACCCATTATCCCGCTGTGCTTTAAGAACAATTCCGTTTTGACCCATTGGGGTGCCGAAACGGTAATCACGCCAACACAACAGAATTTGTTTTATCATTTTGCAGACTGGGATCTGCAACGCAATTCATAAACCATATAACTTGAGCTGCACCGCCGGAAAAGGTGGGAAAGTAATAAGCAGCTACTATTTGTTCACCGTCTGAAAGAGAGACAAGGAGGACTAGTTAAGATGAATCATGTCTATCGTTGCTATGCAGAAAAACGCGCCGGGTTCGATGTAGAGGCCGGAAATGTTTTCAAAGAACTAAAAGAACAACTAGGTATCGAGGCGCTGGAAGGACTTCGGATCATCTGCCGTTATGATGTAGATCAGGTAGAGCAAAGCGTCTATGAGATGGCGAAAACCACGGTTTTCTCGGAACCTATGGTGGATGATTTTCATGAAGAGATTATGCCGGAGGTTACTGGCGCTCATTCTCTGTTGATTGTAGAGGCACTGTCTGGGCAGTTTAATCAGCGGGCAGATTCCTGTGCCCAGTGCATTCAGCTGCTGGCTGGCTGTGATCGGCCACTGGTCAATGCAGCAACTGTGTATGTCCTGATGGGAGAGCTGTCTGAGTCGGATTTGGAAAAGATCAGCCGTTACTTGATCAACCCGGTAGAAGCTAGAGAAGCATCTGCGGACAAGCCAAAGACGTTGGTTCAGAGTTATGATGTTCCCACTACCGTGGCTACGTTGGACGGGTTTATCAGTAAAAGTCGGGCAGAATTGGAAGAAATGCTTGCCGAGTATGGTCTGGCAATGGATTTGGATGATCTGTCCTTCCTCCAAGACTACTTCCGGGATGAGGAGCGGCGAGATCCCACGATCACAGAACTGCGGGTCGTAGATACTTACTGGTCCGACCACTGTCGTCACACTACCTTTGGTACGCATATTGATCAGGCAGAGTTGGAAGATCCGGATGTGCAGGCGGCCTATGAACTGTACTTGGCCAATCGCGAGGAAGTGTACGGGAAAGAAAAAGCGGCAGAACGTCCCAAAACCTTGATGGATCTGGGTACCAGTGGTACTAAGGTGCTAAAAAAGCGGGGCGGATTAAAGAACATTGACGAATCAGAAGAAATCAACGCCTGTTCGATTCACATCCCCGTTGATGTAGATGGTGCAGAACAGGATTGGTTGCTGCAATTTAAAAACGAAACACATAACCACCCCACGGAGATTGAACCCTTCGGTGGCGCAGCCACCTGCGTTGGCGGTGCGATCCGTGACCCCTTGGCAGGCCGAGCATATGTTTATCAGGCCATGCGTATTACCGGTTGTGGAGATCCCCGTGTGCCAATGAGCGAAACAATTGAAGGTCGGTTGTCCCAGCGTAAGCTGGCTACTACGGCAGCGGCTGGCTACTCCTCCTATGGTAACCAGATTGGTTTGGCAACCGGCATTGTTCAGGAATACTATCACCCGGGCTATGTGGCTAAGCATATGGAGTTGGGTGCCGTAGTTGGTGCGGTACCGTCAGACGCAGTGGTGCGGGAAGAACCCGCGCCTGGTGATGTGGTGATTCTGCTGGGTGGACGAACTGGCCGTGACGGAATTGGCGGTGCAACTGGTTCCTCCAAGAGTCACAATCGTTCCTCGTTGGTGACGATGGCGGCAGAGGTTCAGAAGGGCAACGCACCGGAAGAGCGGAAGATTCAGCGTTTGTTCCGAAATGGAGACGTAACGCGAATGATTAAACGTTGCAATGACTTCGGTGCAGGCGGCGTATCGGTATCCATTGGTGAGTTGGCTGACGGCATTTCCATTGATTTGAATGCGGTACGGAAAAAGTATGAGGGCCTCGATGGAACGGAACTTGCCATCTCGGAATCTCAGGAACGAATGTCTGTGGTGGTTGCGCCGGAGGACGCAGCGGCGTTTATCGCAGCTGCTACGGCGGAAAATCTGGAGGCATATCAGGTGGCGGTTGTTGCGGAAGAGCCACGGATTGTAATGGAGTGGAATGGTACCGTTGTAGCGAATCTGTCCCGTGCGTTCCTGAATACCAACGGAACCGTAAAGCATACAACTGTATTGGTTCCCAAGCTGCCGGGTAAAAAGGCACTGGGCGATACAACGAATATAGCAGAACGATTTGCTGCCATTGCGAAAAATCCCAATCAGGCATCCCAGCGCGGGTTAGGTGAACGCTTTGACGGATCCATCGGTGCAGGCTCTGTTTTGTTCCCCTACGGCGGCAAAAAGCAGCTAACTCCGGCGCAGGCCATGGTCGGACTCCTGCCGGTAGGACCCGGCCGCAAAACCACTACCTGTTCCGTTATGGCGGCCGGTTTTGATCCCTATCGCATGGAACAAAATCCCTTCACTGGCGCCCAGTGCTCCGTAATTGAGTCGGTTGCAAAGGTTGTTGCAGCTGGCGGAGATGCCTCTAAGGTGTACCTGTCACTGCAAGAATACTTTGAACGTCTGAGAGACGAGCCTGCACGTTGGGGCAAGCCTTTTGCAGCAGTTTTGGGTGCTTATCTGGCTCAGATTGGACTGGGGGTAGCCGCTATTGGCGGTAAGGATTCTATGTCCGGTTCCTTTTTAGATCTGGATGTGCCGCCTACACTGGTTTCCTTCGCCATTGCTCCGGAAAAGGTAGCACATATTCTCTCGCCAGAGTTTAAAGCAGCGGGGCATCCTGTCTATCTGTTCCGCGCTCCGGAAGGAGACTATGAGGGAATCAAAGAACTGTGGGCGAAATTCCATCAGCTGGTGCTGGATGGCAAGGTTCATTCTGCCTGGGCCGTTACGACTGGCGGCGTTGCAGAAGCAGTCATGAAGATGAGCTTCGGCAATGAGGTTGGCTTTGTCGGTGCTCCGGAGCTGTATGGGGAGACCCTCTTCGGTGATCTATGCGGTTCCATTGTGGCAGAAGTGGAGGAATCCGTTGCTTTTGCAGAGAAAATTGGCATGACCGTGGAAGAACCCATCATCCGCTTGGCTGGCACAGAGTTGTCCATTAGCAGTTTGGCAGAGCAGTGGGAAGCGACGTTGGAGCATGTTTATCCCACAGATGCAAAGGCTGATGGTGGTCAAATTCCCAATATGGATTGCGATACGCGCTTGGTAAGAGCACCTGCGGTGAAGTTTGCACGTCCGAAAGCGGTCATTCCCGTATTCCCGGGAACGAACTGCGAATATGATACGGCTAACGCCTGTCTGAGGGCCGGTATTGACCCGGATATCTTGGTGATTCGGAACCTGACCACGGAGCTGCTGAACGAGTCAGCGTCCGCGTTGGAACGGGCAATCCAGAGTGCACAGATGGTGGTTCTGCCAGGTGGATTTTCTGGCGGTGATGAACCGGAGGGCTCGGGCAAGTTTATTGCCACCTTCTTCCGCAATCCCAGAATTAAGGATGCCGTCTACGATCTGCTGAAAAAGCGGGACGGTTTGATGTTGGGCATCTGTAACGGATTCCAGGCCCTGGTAAAGCTGGGGCTGGTGCCTTATGGCGAAATTCGTGATATGGATGCGGACTGTCCCACCCTGACCTTTAATCTGATCGGTCGCCATCAGAGCCGCTACTGCACTACCCGTGTAGCTTCTGTTAAGTCCCCTTGGATGCTGAAAGCAGAGGTTGGAGATCTGTACACTGTACCGGTTTCCCATGGGGAAGGTCGCTTTGTAACACCGTGTGCTGTACTGGAGGAAATGATCAAAAATGGTCAGATTGCGACCCAGTATGTGAACGCAGATGGAGTGCCTAGCATGGATATTTCCGCTAATCCCAATGGTTCTCTCTACGGAATCGAAGGAGTCTTCAGTCCTGACGGTAGAATCTTTGGTAAGATGGGCCACACGGAACGCTGGAACCCGGGGGTTGCGAAAAACATCCCCGGTGAAAAACTGATGCCGCTCTTTGAATCCGGTGCAGAATACTTTAAATAAGCACAGTTTTTACGAACTGCGGAACAAGCCTGACTGTTTGAACAGTCAGGCTTGTTGTGAAAAAGGGAGAAAACAGTGCCTTATGGATTTAACGTTTGTAGGATACGTTGAAGAAGAGGGGTTGCAATCTGAGACTGCCCTGCTATAATATAATTATACGTTGACTTGTTGAGGCGTGATATGAATACACCCATCTGCACAACCGCATCTTTTTACTTTACCAGCAGCTGGAACCGCTTTATGGCTTCCGGCTATTTTGCGTTGGAAAAAGTAGATAGATGAATGAAATGAGTGGGACGGCGCGAACGCAATGTCCAGCATAGCAAACTTTTTTTAGGTGAGAGCTCATTGAATTCCAATTCAATGGGCTCTGTTTTTATATTTCAAGGAGGAGAACTGCATGGTTATCATCATGAAACCTGGTACCAGCCAAGACGAGATTAGAAAGCTGGCAGAACAATTTGAAGCGGATAATCTGAAGGTAGGCATCACAACTGGTGTAGATTGTACCATTCTGGGGCTGGTTGGCAACACCAGTCACCTGAATTTGGATAAGGTTATGCTTAACGACCATGTGGAACGGGTCATGCGGGTGTCGGAACCCTATAAGAAGGCGAACCGTAAGTTCCATCCCAAAGATACTGTTGTTGATGTAAACGGTGTAAAGGTCGGTGGCGGCAAATTTACTGTGGTTGCCGGTCCCTGTTCCGTAGAAAGTAAGGATCAAATTGTAGGCGTGGCCAAGGAGGTTCAGTCTGCCGGGGCGGCGATGCTTCGTGGTGGGGCGTTCAAACCTCGTACCTCTCCGTATTCTTTCCAGGGAATGGGAGTCCAAGGACTAAAGTTGCTGCTGGAGGCTAAGGCTGAAACAGGACTGCCCATTGTGACAGAGCTGATGAGTCCCAAATACTGTGAGTTGTTTGAGGATAAGGTGGATTTGGTTCAAATCGGCGCCCGAAACATGCAGAATTTTGATTTACTGAAGGAAGCCGGAAAAATGTCTAAGCCGGTGTTGCTGAAGCGTGGTCTCTCTAACACCTATGAAGAGTGGATCATGTCAGCAGAGTATATTATGAGCGAAGGCAACCAGAACGTAATCCTGTGTGAACGAGGCATCCGCACGTTTGAGAACTACACCCGTAATACCCTGGATGTGGCGGCCATTCCATCGATCAAGCGTATGAGTCATTTGCCGGTGGTGGTAGATCCCTCCCATGCAGGTGGCTACAACTGGCTGGTAGAGCCCCTGGCCTTGGCGGCGATTGCAGCTGGCGCAGACGGGTTAATCATTGAAGTACACAACGATCCGGCCCATGCGCTCTGTGACGGGCAACAGTCTTTGACGCCAGAGCAGTTCCGGAATCTGATGAATAAGGCGGAACAGATGGTGAAGATTATGGGAAAGAGAATAGAAAAGTAAGCATTCGTTGACGATGACAGGGTGAGGGAGGAATAGGAGTGGAGCAGTTAACAGTTGCGCTTCCGGGCAGAGAATATGATATCTTAATTGAGCGGGGGCTGCTGGACCATGCTGGAATCTGCTGTGAAGCAGTTTTGAAAGCGGGGTGCCGCATTGCTTTGGTGACCGATTCTAATGTAGGAGTACGGTATGCGGGGGCAGTGGGGATTGCCTTGGAGCGCTCAGGATTTCAAGTGAAAACCATAACGGTTCCGGCTGGAGAGGCATCAAAAGGTGCGGCTATGCTGGAGCTGCTCTGGGAATCCTTTATGGAGTTTGGTTTAACCCGCGGCGATGCTGTGGCGGTCTTGGGCGGAGGCATGGTTGGTGACTTGGCGGGATTTGCAGCAGCTACCATTTTGCGTGGGATACCATTGATCCAGATTCCAACTACATTGCTTGCTCAAGTAGACTCATCCGTTGGTGGAAAGGTAGCCATTGACCTAAAGGCAGGAAAAAATTTAGCGGGGGCGTTTTGGCAGCCGAAACTGGTTTTGATTGATCCTGATGTGCTGGAATCCCTGTCAGATGAAACGTTTGCGGATGGCATGGCAGAGGTAATTAAATATGGCTGTATTGCGGACGCTGCTTTTTTCAACCTGCTGGATCAGTGTGCAGAAAGACGGGGCATAATGGAGCAAATCGAGGCGATAGTCAAAATCTGTTGTAGTATGAAAGCAGAGGCTGTGCTGAAAGACGAACGGGACACTGGACTGCGCATGATGCTTAACTTCGGTCACACGTTGGGACATGCCTATGAAAAAGCGTATCACTTTGCAACCTATACCCATGGGCAGGCGGTTGCTGCGGGAATGTGTCGGGTGGCTGAAATTGGGGCACGGTTAGAACTCACACCTGGGGATGTTCCTGCACAGATTTGCAGGTTAGTCCAGAAGTTTGGATTGCCGGATCGGATTCCTTGTCCTCAGGAAGCGTATCGGTCGGCGATTGGACTGGACAAAAAGGGAAGTGGCAGCCAAATTCAGGTAATACTGCTGGAGAAGCTGGGGCGGGCAGTTGCAGCTCCCATGGAAAAAGAGCGGTTGTTGAGTCTGATCGAGGATGTGGAGAAGGAGCACCTATGAAGATTGTAATCACTCCGAAAAAATTGAAGGGTAGGATTCAGATACCACCGTCCAAAAGTCAGTCGCATCGGTTGATCATTGGTGCGGCGTTAGCAGATGGTGTTAGCCGTTTGTCCAATCTGGCGGAGTCCCAGGATATTCGTGCAACTCTGGATTGTATGCGAAATCTGGGGGCAGAAATTTCTTCGGATGGCAGTCAGATCAAAGGGGTTTCGGTTCAAAAGAATCGGGAGCAGCTCCCTGTTTTGGACTGCGGGGAATCAGGTTCAACCATTCGTTTTTTGATGCCGGTAGCACTGGCCGTTGCAGGAGGTGGTGTTTTTCACGGAAGAGGGAGACTGTTAGAGCGACCTTATGCCCCCTATGAAACCATTTTTACACAGCAGAGGATTCACTTCCAACGGCAGTCAGATCGAATGATTCTGTGCGGCGGCCTGAAGCCGGGACGGTTTGAACTGCCAGGGGACATCTCTTCCCAGTTTATCACTGGACTCCTGTATGCATTGCCCTTGCTGAAGGGAGATTCTCAGATTGTATTGACAACAGTGTTGGAATCCCGGGGCTATGTGGATATGACACTAGAGGCTTTGAGTCAGTTTGGGGTAGCGGTTTCAGCTACCGAGCAAGGGTGGTTTGTGCCAGGGAATCAAACTTATCGCAGAGCAGATGTAACAGTAGAAGGGGATTATTCCCAAGCGTCCAACTTTATTCTGGCAACAAGCATTGGAAATGAGCTGCAAGTGGATGGCTTGCAGCAGAACTCCGTCCAAGGGGATCGGATGATCTGCCAATATGCACAGCGATTGGATAACGCTGGGGAAGTGGTGCTGGATGTGAGCCAGTGTCCAGATTTGGTGCCGGCCCTTGCGATGCGTGCTGCTTTGCGGGAGGGGCAACTAACCCGGATTATAAGGGCAGCTCGACTTCGACTAAAGGAAAGTGATCGGCTGGATGCCGTGACAACAGAATTGAACCGCATTGGTGGACAGGTGGAACAATCTGTGGATGCCCTGACAATCCGCGGTGTGAGAATGTTCCATGGTAACAGTTGCGACAGCCACCAAGATCACAGGATAGCCATGATGTTGGCTATGGCGGCGACCTGCTCTGATGGGAGAATCCTGGTGAACGGAGCGGAATCTGTAGCGAAATCCTATCCGAATTTCTGGGAGGATTATAAGAGTTTGGGCGGTTTGCTCGACAAAATATTGTAAGGAGGCTCTATGAAACATGTGATCTTTGGTGAATCCCATGGCTCTGCCATTGGGGTAGTATTAGAACAGGTTCCTGCGGGCCTGGAATTGAACATAGAAGAAATTGCCCGGGAAATGGCACGGCGAGCGCCGGGGAAAAATCCTCTGTCTACGGCGCGGAAGGAAGCGGATGTTCCTCACATCCTATCTGGTTTTTTCCAGGGAAAAACAACTGGAGCTCCGTTGTGTGCGATTATTGAAAACACGGATCAGCACTCTCGTGACTACGAAAAAAATAGGTACCTGGCCAGGCCGGGTCACGCGGACTATGCTGGCTATGTTCGGTACCGTGGCTGCAATGATTATCGGGGGGGCGGACATTTTTCCGGACGCCTGACTGCTCCCTTGGTCTTTGCCGGAGCAGTGGCAAAGCAGATTCTCGCCCTGAAAGGAATCTCAATCGGTGCACATATTCGACAAATTTCCAATGTGGGGGATACTCCCTTCACCAACGACGAGACACCATTGACGGCAGAATTGCTCCATGAGATTGGAACAAAGGCATTTCCGGTGCTGGATGATGATCGGGGCACAGAGATGCAGATGGAAATTTTGGCGGCCAAGGAGGCACAGGACTCCGTTGGCGGCATCATTGAGTGTGGCGTACTAGGACTGCCGGCAGGTATTGGCGCACCGGATTTTGGCTGCAACGTTGAGGGAATCTTTGCCCAGCATATGTTCGCCATACCCGCAGTAAAGGGGATTGCTTTTGGCGCAGGGTTTGGGTTTGTTGGAATGAAGGGAAGCCAGGCAAACGACCCGATTTATATGGAAGGCAGCCAGGTGAAAACGCGAACGAACTTTAATGGCGGTGTAAACGGTGGGATCAGTAATGGGATGCCCGTTCTGTTTGATGTGGCAATCCGTCCGACCCCTTCTATAGCACAGGAACAAGATACCATTGATTTGGCAGCGCAAGCGAATGCCAAGCTACGTATTGAGGGGCGGCATGATCCCTGCATTGTACACCGGGCGGTACCGGTGATTGAAGCGGCTGCCGCCTTGGCAACCTGTGAGTTATTAGGAATATAAGGGAAGTGGTGGGAGAAGTATGAGCAAACTGGATCAATTACGCGGCAATATAGATGAAATCGACCATCAGATTGTCCATCTTTTTGAGCGCCGCATGGCTGTCACAAGGGCCGTGGGAGAGTATAAACGGGAAATTGGGATGCCGGTTCTGGACGCGACTCGAGAGCGAGAAGTGATTGCACAGAAGCTGAAATTGCTGACGAATCGAGAGTTGCAGGCGGATGTGGTGTTGCTATACGAGGCGATCATGGGAATTAGCCGCCGTCAGCAACGGAATTTGGTGTCGGAAGGCAGGGAAAATACCTACTTTCGTAAAATCGAAACGGACATTGCACGGGCCGGAAAGCCGATTGCCAATCCCCGAGTCATTTATCAAGGGGAACCGGGAGCTTATAGCGAAATGGCGGTCATTCGCTTTTTTGGCGATTCCATAAAGTCCAAGGGGCTGGAGCAGTTTGAAGATGTATTCTTAGCACTAAAAAACGGGGAGGCAGATTACGGTGTGCTTCCGATTGAAAACAGCTCTACCGGTGCCATCCGCCAGATTTATGATCTGATGACCCAACACGATTGCTTTGTTGTAGGGGAGACCACGGTAGCGATTCAGCACTGTCTTATGGCATTGCCGGGTGCAACGCTGGATACGATTCGAACCGTCTATTCTCACGAACAGGGACTGTTTCAATGTGAACGATACTTGAATGAGCATCCAAATTGGAATTGCGTTCCCCAAGCGGATACGGCAGGGAGCGCAAATATAGTGGCGCAGAGTGGTGACCGGAGCAAAGCGGCTATTTGCAGCAAGCGATCTGCGGAGCTGTATGGCTTGGAGATTCTAGCGGAAGCCATCCATAGTAATTCCAACAATACCACGCGGTTTGTAGTGGTTTCTCAGAAAATGGAACTGCGGGAGGGTCGGGATAAGATCAGCACCTGTTTCTGCTTGCCCCATCAGAGTGGTTCCCTTCATGAGATTCTGACCATTTTTGCAGTCCACGGTTTAAATATGGTGCGGCTGGAATCTCGTCCCATTCAGGGCAGTAGTTGGGAATACATGTTCTTTTTGGAGTTTGCCGGTGATGTAACGGCTCCGGGGATGGAGGGCGTGTTTCTAGAACTGACCCAGTTGGCAGAACAGGTTCGCGTCTTGGGGAATTTCCCTTCGAATCTGTCCTGATGCGTGAAAAAGTAAAGCGGCAGCAGATTTTTCTGGCACCGCGGAAAGGAAGTCTTGTGATGAAGTTTTTGGTGATCAACGGACCGAATCTCAATCTATTGGGGAGCCGGGAACCTGACATTTATGGCAGTCATTCCTATCAAGAGCTGTGCAACAGGTTGACGGACTACGCGAAGCAACATAATAGTATGGTGGATTTTTGCCAATCCAATCATGAAGGAGCGCTGATTGATGCCATCCATAGTGCACCGGGGGTATATGATGCCATTGTAATGAATCCGGGGGCGTTGACTCATTACAGCATTGCCCTTTTAGACGCACTAAAAGCAATAGAAGTTCCCTGTATTGAGGTTCATATCTCCAATATTCACCAGCGGGAAGAGTTCCGCCGCCATTCTGTGACGGCAGCGGCCTGTGTAGGGCAAATTTGTGGGTTGGGGGTTTATGGATATGAGGCAGCTATGCAATATTTTCTGGTGCAGCAGGAGCAGTAAAGCTTAATGAAAGTGCGGAACAACATCGTTCACAACGGGCACTCCTTCCAAGCGAAGGAGCGCTCTTTTTATAGCAAGGCCACCGGTATAACCGGTTAGACTTCCGTTAGAGCCAATCACTCGATGACAGGGAATTAGAATGGGAATGGGATTGCGTCCCACAGCGCCCCCGACTGCCTGGGCGGACATACGCGGTTTCCCTAGTGCTGCTGCGACCTGTTTTGCAACTGCCCCATAAGAAACGAGTTCACCGTATGGAATTTTCAGTAGAAGCTTCCAAACAATCTGTTGAAATGGTGTGCCGGAGGGCAAAAGGGGCGGGAGTGCAGTAGGGATGCCACCGGAGAAGTAGGTTTTCAGCCAACGGAGGACATCCTGAAAGAGAGGCAAGGGCGGTTCCTCTTGGGAGAGTGCAGGAGTTTGCTGCGTACGAATGTTTAGGGCGGTGAGATGTGTGCCGTCACTACATAAAGTGAGGAGCCCCAGAGGGGAGGAGCAGTGAAATTCTGTCTGCATGGAAATTCCTTCTTTCTAGATCTTAATATCATTGTAAAAAAGATGGTGGGAAAGTCAAGAGATAGTGACAAGAAACGTAGAAAAATGTGTTTAAAGTAACAAAGACGACAGAGGGAAACGCACCACGCGAAGATACAGTTCGGCGAAGTTCAGTTATTTTCTGTAGGAACTTGACGATTTTTGTGGGGGAAAGAGGTTGCCGTTGGAATCAAAATAGGGTATATTATAGGTATCGTTGACGCAATGCTCTGTGTTGCGCGGATAAAATTTAACGATAACTGGAGGAAAAGAAAAAATGCAGAAAAAAATTCTCGCACTGGCCATAGCTTGTGCTATGGTCATCGGCTTGGCTGCCTGCGGAAAGTCCGTTACTGACAATGGTAGTGCCAATAGCTCTGCCGGAGCAGCGACCAGCCAGCCCGCAGCATCTGATGGCGACGTGACCAAGGTCGGCTTCGTCTACATCGGTGATGACAGCGAAGCGTACACTGCCAACTTTATTGCGGCTCAGACTGCAATCGAAAAGCAGTATGGCAGTTCCGTTAAGACCATCGCGAAGTACAACGTAGCGGAAGACGCTGTGGAAGATCCCCTGGTCGAGCTGTGCGAAGCAGGCTGCGACATCATCTTCACTACTAGCTTTGGCTATGGCGAAGTCGCAAAGGAACTGGCTGCTCAGTATCCTGACGTTCAGTTCTGCCAGGCAACCTGTGCAAACGCTGACAAAGAAACAGCCAACTATCATACCTACATGGGTACCATCTATCAGGGACGTTATGTCGCGGGTATCGTTGCGGGCATGAAAATGAAGGAACTGATTGATCAGGGTAAGATTACCGAAGATAAGGCTAAGATCGGCTATGTTGCTGCTTATCCCTATGCGGAAGTCATTTCTGGCTACACTGCATTCTTCCTGGGCGTTCGCTCTGTGGTTCCCACTGCTACTATGGAAGTAAACTACACGAATTCTTGGGGTAACTACGACACCGAAAAGACCATGGCAACCGCTATGATCGAAGATGGATGCGTTATCATTTCCCAGCACTCCGACACCGAAGGCCCTGCAGAGGCTTGTGAAGATGCCTACAAAAAGGGCGGCGTGGTGTTCCACGTGGGTTACAACCAGAGCATGATTGACATCGCACCCAATACAAGCCGGGTCTCCAGCCGTTTGGACTATGCTCCTTACGAAGTCGCCGCAGTGCAGGCTGTCATGGACAACAATACCATTGATGTAGACTCTTGGGCTGGCTTTGACAAGGGCTGGGTCGCAATGACCGACCTGAACACCGAGATCGCAGCAGACGGCACTCAGGAAGCAATGGATACTGCTATCAACGAATTTAAAGATGGCACCAAGACTGCTACTGACGTCTTCAAGGGCGATTACAAGGCCACCAACCCCTCTGACAAGGCTGACGTGATTGATCTGAACGAAGGTTTTGCAGAGAACAGCACTCAGTCCGCACCTGCATTCTCCTATGTGCTGGATGATGTCATCACTGTGGTGAACGCCAACTAAATGTTGCACAGTTTCCGTGTGTTTCTGCGCGTATTATAATGAAAAATGGTTGGGCGGAGCCGGATTCCCGGCTCCGCCTGAACTGGTTTTGATGATTGTTGAAACCTGCTTCTAAGCAATTTGGCGGTAGGTTTCAGCAATGAGAAAATCATGAAAAAGAAAGTAGCAATAAAGAAGATCCGAGAGAAAGTAGGGGAGCGCTATGGAACGAGAAGTTGCAATCCGACTGGAGGATATCACCAAAGTGTTTGGTGAGGTCGTTGCAAATTCCCATATAAATCTGGAAGTGTACCGGGGAGAAATTCTATCCCTTCTGGGCGAAAATGGCAGCGGTAAAACAACGCTGGTGAATATGCTCTCCGGCATCTATTTTCCAGATGGAGGGAGAATCTATATCAATGGGGAAGAGGTTATGATTCGCTCTCCCAAGGACGCCTTTGATCTGGGAATTGGGATGATTCATCAGCACTTTAAATTGGTGGACATTTTGACTGCGGCGGAGAATGTTGCCCTTGGATTAAAAGAAACGGGCAGATATGATATTCGAGCAGTGGCAAAACGGGTAAAAGAAATTGGGGACAAGTATGGCTTCCAAGTTGATCCAAACAAGAAGATCTATGAGATGTCTGTGTCAGAAAAACAGACAGTGGAGATTATTAAAGTATTGTATCGGGGTGCAGATATCCTGATTCTGGATGAACCTACGGCTGTGTTAACGCCTCAGGAAACAGAGCGGTTGTTTGAGGTGCTTCGTGCTATGCGTGGGGACAATAAAGCGATCATTATTATTACCCACAAGTTACAGGAAGTCCTCGCGATCTCCGATAAGGTTGCGGTACTGCGGAAAGGTAAGTACATTGGAACCGTGAAAACCTGTGACGCGATGCCCCAATCGTTGACGGACATGATGGTGGGGCAGGCAACCACACTGCACATCAATCGTACAGAGCCGGTGAACCCCGTGAAGCTGCTGGAAGTCAAGGGTATGTCGGTTGTGGATCACAACCATGTATCCAAACTAAATGATGTGTCTTTTACTGCCTATGGTGGAGAGATATTGGGAATTGCCGGTATTTCTGGCTGCGGACAAAAGGAGTTGCTAGAGGCCATTGCGGGACTGCAGCCGGTGACGGAAGGCAGTGTACTCTATTATGATGTGGACGGATCGGAAGAGGAGCTAATCGGGAAGACGCCGATTCAGATTCAGGATCTTGGAATTCACCTTTCTTTTGTGCCGGAGGATCGTCTGGGCATGGGATTGGTAGGCAATATGGGAATGATCGGGAACATGATGCTGCGCTCCTTTAAGAAAGGTCGCTTCGGATTTTCTGATCGAAAATCTCCGGCAAAGCTGGCGGAGCAGATCAAAGAAGATTTAGAGGTTGTCACTCCGGACATTTCAGTGCCCGTTCGTCAAATGTCGGGCGGAAACGTGCAAAAGGTGTTGGTAGGCCGTGAAATCTGTGCCAATCCACGGGTTTTACTGACGGCCTATGCAGTGCGCGGCTTGGATATCAATACTGCCTACACCATTTTTAAATTGCTCAACGACCAGAAAGAGAAAGGCGTTGCAGTCATTTATGTCGGCGAAGATTTAGACGTACTGGTGGAGCTGTGTGACCGTATTCTAGTGCTCTGCGGGGGCGAGGTATCCGGTTTAGTGGATGGAAAAACGGCTACCAAAGAGCAAATTGGTCTGTTGATGACAAAACGAGGAGAGGGGGTAGCAGAGTAATGGCCCTTATAAAACGTGAAAAGAAAGAACCATTGCTGCGGATGACGAAACGGGACGATATGGGGATTGGGAAAAGGTGGGCAATTCGGATTGCCTCTATCTTTGTTGCCCTCCTAATTGGTGCAGCGCTGTTTATGAGCCTGGGCTATCGTCCGTTTTCTATTTATGGAGCGATGTTTAAAGGAAGCTTGGGCGGAAAACTGGCGATTCAGCAGACCATCAAGCTTGCAATCCCGTTGTTAGGCGCATCCCTGGCGATTGCACCGGCGTTCCGCATGAAATTCTGGAACATTGGCGTAGAGGGACAGATTACTATGGGCGCTATTTTCTCAACCTTTTTTGCCCTTTACTTTCATGACGTCTGGTCCTCTTGGCTGCTGATTTTAGTAATGTGTATTGCAGGTGCAGTTGGCGGCGCGCTGTGGGGACTAATCCCGGCGGTGTTCCGTGCCAAATGGGGTACTAACGAAACGCTGTTTACCCTGATGATGAACTATATTGCCATTGGGGTTGTGAAATAGTTGCAGGGTGGTCCCTGGGAGAAACAACCGCGCGGTACTCAGCAGATTGGGCTATTTACAAGTGCAGCCAGGATGCCCACGGTTTGGAATGTGACCATTGGCCTGTTTTTAATTTTGCTGCTTGTTTTCTTCATGTTTTGCTATCTGAAATATACAAAACAAGGCTACGAAATTGCAGTCGTTGGAGAAAGTGAACCCACTGCCCGATATGCAGGGATTGACGTTGGCAAAGTAATTGTTCGCACGATGGGGGTTTCTGGTGCCATTGCCGGTATCGTTGGCTTTGTGCTGGTCTCGGGGATTAAGTACACCCTATCTGACTCGGTTGCCGGTGGGGTTGGATTTACTGGCATTACTGTTGCCTGGTTAGCGCAGCTGAATTCCTTTGGCATGGTAATTATCTCCTTGTTCCTGGCGGTACTGGAGAAGGGCGCAAGTACAATCAATACGGTTACCAACAACGCCATTCCGGAGTCAATGTCCGATATGCTAACGGGATTGATTCTGTTCTGTATGTTGGCCAGCGAATTCTTTATTCGTTATCGGTTGATTTTCCGCGCGAAGCATAAGACAGAGAAGATGAAAAAGGAGGGAAAGTAACATGAATGGTATTGGAAATGCAATTGTAAACTTTATTGTTGCTTCTGTCCTCATGGGAACTACCTTGATGTTTGGTACGCTGGGCGAGATTATTACCGAAAAGTCCGGCAATATAAATCTGGGGGTAGAAGGTCTCGTCTATATGGGCGGTGCAGCGGGAATTGTAGCTCCTTTTATTTATGAGCAGGCAATGGGTGCAAATGCAATTCCGGTGGTGGGAATGCTCATTGCGTTAGCCGCCGGATTTCTGGTTGCTACCTTTGGTAGTCTGATTTTTTCCTTCTTGACCATTACACTGCGTGCGAATCAAAATGTTACTGGATTAGCGTTAACAATTTTCGGCGTGGGATTTGGTAAATTTTTTGGTGAGTTTTATCGTGTTAAAGCAGGTGGCCGGCTGGTGATTAGTTCTTCTTTAGACGGTCTCTTTACAGGTAAGGTATTTCCTGACTTTTTGGCCGATATTCCTGTGATTGGCCCCCTGCTTTTCTCCTACAATTTTATGATCTACCTCAGTGTGGCTATTGCAATCGTCATGGCGTTTGTTCTGAATCGAACGAGAGTTGGATTGAATCTTCGTGCCTTGGGTGAGGACCCTGCTACCGCTGATGCAGCAGGGGTCAACGTCATTCGATACAAGTACGTTGTTACCTGTATTGGCGGCGGAATCTGCGGCCTGGGTGGGCTGTATTTCACGATGGTTTCTGGCAGCGGAAACTGGGCAGCTGATGCGATGGATGGAAAGGGCTGGCTGGCAGTTGCACTGGTTATTTTTGCTCTCTGGCGTCCGATGCGCGCGGTTTGGGGTTCGGTGCTGTTCGGTGGGCTTATGATCATGTACATGCGTGTGACTTGGCTCCATATTCCAACGGAGATCTACAAGATTCTCCCCTATGCGGTTACACTGATTGTTTTGATCACGGTAAGTATCCATCAGAGAAGGGAAAACCAGCCGCCGGCCTCTCTCGGCAACGCTTATTTCAGAGAGGAACGGTAAGGTTTTTTACAATTAAGGAACAACGCGATGCAAATGGGGGTGCCTTTCTTCTGAGGGGTACCCCATTTTCTGATTTGTGCCGATATATGGAGGGTAGGCAAAAATGCCTTGAACATCGCAAACAAATGTGATATAATAAGCAAAAATTTCAGGGGAGCTTGTGAAGTAGGCTGAGAGGAAGTAATCAAACTTCGACCCTTTAACCTGATGCGGATAATGCCGCCGGAGGGAGTAAGGAAATACTTGCTTTTTTGCGGAGTGCTACCGGACAGGTGGTGCTCTGCTTTTTTGTATCGCTAACCCCAAGAAAGAAGGTATCTATGAGAGATAAGAAAACGTCTGTTTTTGCAAATGAACTCATTTGGTTTGGTGCAGCGGTTTCCATTGCGGAAATTCTAACGGGTACGCTTTTTGCACCCCTTGGATTTAAAAAGGGTCTTGCTGCAATTCTGATTGGACATGTAATTGGCTGTGCGTTATTATTCTTGGCTGGATTGATCGGCGGAAAAACTGGAAAAAGTGCAATGGAGACCGTGAAAATGTCATTTGGGCAAAAAGGTTCCCTGCTTTTTTCATCATTAAATGTATTGCAGCTTGTTGGTTGGACGGCGGTTATGATTGCCAGTGGTGCAACTGCCGCCGGAGCAGTTCTGGTGCTTGGCGGCGATTGGGTGTGGAGCCTCATAATCGGAGCGCTGATTGTGTTGTGGATTTTGATCGGCATTAAAAACTTGAGCAAACTGAATGTAGTTGCAATGAGTGCATTGTTTATTCTGACCGCTATCATGAGCACGGTTATTTTTCAAGGTGGCGCCGCAGTCACAGCGGTCCAATCCATTAGTTTTGGCGCAGCCGTTGAACTTTCTGTAGCAATGCCTCTTTCCTGGCTTCCACTTATTTCGGACTATACGCGTGTGGCGCAAAAACCATTTGCTGCAACCGCTGGAAGTGCAACAGTATACTTTTTCGTTAGCGTGTGGATGTATATCATCGGTATGGGCGCTGCACTGTATACTGGTGAAGGTGATGTTGCTACCATCCTGGTGAAGGCTGGATTCGGAAGTGTAGCTTTGCTGGTTATTTTATTTTCTACCGTTACCACTACGTTTCTGGATGCTTATTCGGCAGGGGTCAGCGCTGTCAGCATTTCATCAAAAGTCAAAGAAAAACCTGCCGCTGTTATTGTCTGCATACTTGGTGTGCTGCTGGCGATTTTTACACCCATTACACAGTTTGAGAGGTTTCTCTATTTGATTGGCTCAGTATTTGCTCCAATGATTGCGATTCAGATTGTGGACTTCTTTATACTAAAAAAGGACACTTCGGATCAAAACATTCAGTGGCATAATCTGATCCTGTGGCTGGTTGGATTTCTCATCTATCGCGTACTGATGCGCGTTGATATTCCGGTAGGAAACACGTTACCGGATATGGTGGTAACCGCTGTGTTGTGTATGATTACAAATAAAGTTTTGGGAGGGAAAAAAGATGTTTCTAGAGATGCTTAAAAATGTAAGAGAGAAGACCCCGTTGATTCATAACATAACCAATTATGTGACGGTCAATGACTGCGCCAATATCCTGCTTGCCTGTGGCGCCTCTCCCATTATGTCTGATGATATAGGCGAGGTGGAGGAGATTACCTCTATTTGTAATGGGCTCAATATCAATATTGGAACCCTGAATAAAAACACCATTGCGTCTATGTTTGCAGCAGGAAAAAAAGCAAACGAACTGGGACATCCAGTCTTATTGGATCCTGTAGGTGTAGGAGCGTCCAAGCTTCGTACTGAAACAGCCTTTCAGCTGTTAGAAGAGGTTCAGTTCTTTGTGATACGGGGGAACAGTTCGGAGATTAAAACCCTTGCCCTTGGAACGGGGACCACAAAAGGGGTTGATGCGGATGTGGCAGACCAGGTTACAGATGAAACACTGGACCGCACGATTTCTGCTGCGAAATTGCTCTCCGCTAAAACAGGCGCAGTCATTGCAATTACTGGCGCCATTGATATTGTGGCTGACGAGAAACGAGCCTTTTGTATTCGGAATGGACATCCGATGATGAGCCGCATTACAGGTACTGGATGCCAGTTGTCTGCCATGACAGCTGCTTATGTTGCCGCAAATCAAGGGTGGATGCTGGAAGCCGTTGCCGCGGCTGTATGTGCTATGGGGCTTTGTGGAGAGAAGGCCTTTGCCCGTATGACAGAGCAGGATGGCAACGCGTCTTACCGAACCTATATTATTGATGCAATTTACCGGCTGACTCCGGAAGACTTGGAAAGTGGGGCTAAATATGAGGTGCGATAAAACCATGATGCTCCTGTATGGCGTGACAGATCGTGCTTGGGTGGGGGAGCAAACCCTTTATGAGCAGGTAAAAAGTGCATTAAAAGGTGGTTTGACCTGCCTTCAGTTGAGAGAAAAACAGCTTAACGATTCTGCTTTTCTTACCGAAGCAACGCAGCTCAAAGAATTATGCAAGCAATACGGCGTTCCGTTTATCGTAAATGATAACGTAGAAATTGCGGTTAAATGTGGTGCGGATGGAGTCCATGTAGGACAACAAGATATGTTGGCACAGGATGTGAGGAAACGGGTTGGGGAGGAAATGATACTGGGTGTGTCAGCTCAGACCGTAGAACAGGCAATCGAAGCAGAGGAAGCAGGTGCAGATTACCTTGGCGTAGGCGCAGTCTTTTCCAGCACGACGAAGTTGGATGCAGCTGATGTATCATACGAAACCCTTCAGGCAATTTGTAGCGCTGTGACGATTCCGGTTGTTGCAATAGGTGGGATCAACAGGACAAATCTCTTGAAGCTCTCTGGCAGTGGGGTGGATGGTGCCGCATTAGTGTCAGCTATATTTTCATCGGCTGACATTGAACAGGAATGTAAATGTCTCCGATCCCTGTCTGAAAGAATGGTGACTCCATGCGAATAAAGGGGGCGATATTTGATCTCGATGGTACACTTCTAAATTCCATGTTTATCTGGGATACCATTGGGGAGGATTATCTGCGTTCCTTGGGAATAACACCGCGTGCTGGGTTGAATGAGACGCTCAAAAACATGAGTTTATATCAGGCAGCTTGCCATTATCAAAAGGAATATGGTGTTGCGGCGACAACGGATGAAATTATGTGCGGTGTGAATGGGATGATTGAACACTACTATCAACATGAAGTATGTGTCAAAGAGGGTGTACTCGAATTTCTTGCGCGATTACAGCAGCGGGGAATTAAAATGTGTATTGCGACAGCCACAGA
>ENA-UOOI01001134-UOOI01001134.1-fermentation-metagenome-genome-assembly--contig:-NODE-1134-length-29398-cov-4.023515_pt1 | contig 29398 bp, 29 predicted proteins | sample MGYA00245779_ERZ724027 | MGnify/ENA primary metagenome ERZ724027 (study PRJEB28704, sample SAMN03018318) | fermentation metagenome | biome: anthropogenic terrestrial biome; feature: soil; material...
GACTGTGCTGGCCTGGATGTGAAAGTAAAAGCCGGACATTCTTTCTATATCGTCGGACGTGTCCTGAACTAATTCGAAAGGAGTCTTGAAAATGGGCAGCGATACCCGGCAGCGGACAGACCGCCGAACTTATATTGCAATAGATCTGAAATCATTCTATGCTTCTGTGGAATGTGTAGAACGTGGTCTGGATCCTTTTACGACAAACCTGGTTGTTGCCGACCCCACCCGATCCAAATCCACGATCTGCCTTGCAATCACACCCGCGATGAAAAAACTGGGTGTCAGAAACCGCTGCCGTGTTCATGAGATTCCAAAGGATCTCAAGTATATCACCGCTATGCCCCGGATGCAGCTGTACATCGACTACTCCTCCAGAATCTATTCCATTTACCTGAACTATGTAAGCGCAGAGGACATTCATGTCTACTCGATTGATGAATGTTTTCTCGATGTCACCCAGTACCTGGACTTGTTTCATGTCAATGAAAGGGGAATGGCCAAAAAACTGATGGATGCTGTTTTCAGGGAGACAGGGATCTGTGCCACGGCAGGCATCGGAACTAATCTGTACCTGTGCAAAATCGCAATGGACATCGTCGCAAAACATGTGGATGATCATATCGGATATCTGGATGAAGCGGCATTCAAAGAGCAGATGTGGGATCACAAACCCCTGACAGACTTTTGGCGCATCGGTTCCGGTACCGCAAAGAAGCTTGCCCGGTATGGGATCCACACAATGGGGGATCTCGCACGGACCAGCCTGCAAAATGAAAGCTGGCTCTACAAGTTGTTTGGAATTGATGCGGAACTGCTGATCGACCACGCATGGGGCTATGAACCCTGTACCATCAAAGACATCAAATCCTATCGGCCGGAAACGAATAGTCTATCTTCCGGACAAGTGCTGATGAGAAACTACAGTTTTACAGAAGCCCGCATAATTGTAAATGAAATGACGGATCTACTCGTTCTGGATCTGGTAGATAAACAGTTAGTCACCGATTCCGTCACCCTCTACATCAGCTATGATCATCGTTTTGAGATGCCATCCAGCCGTGGGAGTATAAATTTAGGCGAGATGACAAACAGCTCAAAGAAAATCATGGATGCCGTATCGGATCTCTATGATCGAATCACGGACCATCACACCGGCATCCGCCGCGTCAACATCAATTGTAACCGGGTAGTTAAAGAAGGTTTCACGCAATATGACCTGTTTACAGATCCGGATGAAGTTGAACGAGAGAAGAATCTTCAGCACGCAATGCTCCAGATCAGAAAGAAGTACGGTAAAAACTCTGTCATGCGCGGTGTTAACCTGCTCGACTATTCCAACTTCAGGCAGCGCAACAATCAGATTGGCGGCCATCGCGCTTGAATGAAATTCAGCAGGAAAAGGCAAGAAAAAGGAGTTATCAGGTTATGGAAAATTATAATGATATTATCAATTGCCGCCGCCCCTGTTCCCGCAGTGTGCATATGCCCACTGCCCACCGCGCAAAACAGTTCGCACCATTTGCGGCATTGAAAGGTTATGAAGAGGCAATCCAGAGTGAAGAGGAAATCTTCTCTCCCTATGCGGAACTTTCCGATGACAGGAAAGAGGAACTTGACTGGAAGCTGCGGATGCTAAACTACCATGATCAGATCACAGCGACCTATTTTCGGGAGAATGAGTCCCTTCCCGGCTGTTTTGGACACTATCAGACACTTACCGGGAATACAGAATACCTGGATTCGAAAAAGAGGAAACTATGTATTTGCGGAACAGAGATTGACCTGAAAAATCTGGTGGACCTTCAGGGAGACTGTTTTTACGCATACTATTGACTTTGTCTGCGTATGCTATCTCCATCATCCTCTTGTTATCACCATCATTTAATGATAAGATGATGGTGATAAACTGAAATGAAGGAGATTATAATGAGGACTTTTGATTATTTCAAAACAGCGGAACAATTATTGACCCCGGAAGTTGTTCGAATGATTACACAAATCCATGAACATAAGGGAAAGCAGGATCTTTTTCTTGAGGCAAACATAGATGAACTGAATACTTTGTTAGATGTAGCGAAAATCCAAAGTACTGGGGCATCAAACAGAATTGAAGGTATTTATACAACGGATAAACGTCTAGAAGAACTGGTTGCACAGAAATCAGAACCAAGGAATCGTTCTGAAGAGGAAATTGCGGGATACCGAGAAGTTTTGTCTACTATACACGAAAGTTATGAATATATTAATCTACGCCCGAGTATTATTTTACAGCTCCACAGGGATTTATATTCCTATTCACAAAGTGCCACTGGCGGAGATTATAAAACTTCGGATAATGTAATTGCCGAAACAGATTCCAAAGGGCATCAGAAAACCAGATTTATTCCTGTCCCTGCATTTCAAACGGCGGAAGCAATGAATGGGCTTTGCGACAACTTTACAGAAGCATGGAAATCAGATCGTATTGATAAGCTTATATTAATCCCAATGTTTATTTTAGACTTTTTATGCATCCATCCATTCAGTGATGGAAATGGAAGAATGAGCCGTCTTTTGACACTTCTACTTCTATATAAATCCGGGTATATTGTCGGCAAATATGTCAGTATGGAAATGCTGATTGAAAAATCCAAAGAAACCTACTACGAGGCACTCCAGGATAGTTCAACAGGCTGGCATAATAATGTAAATACCTATGAACCATTTTTGAGGTATTATCTGGGAATTATCCTAAAAGGATATAAAGAATTTGAAGAACGAGTAGAACATTTGTATGATCGAAATCTCTCTAAACCGGACAGAATAAAAAAGGTCATTGATCAGACGGTTGGCAAGATAACGAAGAAAGAAATCATGGAACGCTGTCCGGATATCAGCAAAGTCACGGTAGAGCGGACCTTGACAGACCTGGTAAAAAAAGAATATATTGCAAAAGTTGGTACAGGACCGGCAACCGGGTATGTCCGTATTTAAATTACCGGGGATTGGAAGTATTTTCTTTTAAAAAGCTTCCATCCCCGGAATATATCTTTATTGAATTATCACATTGGCGGTTCCGGAAATCCCGCGGGTTTGTCAAACTCCGGATTATAGTAATAATAGTTTCTGGAATCCAGTTTGTCCTTCGTCTTCTCAAGAGCTTCCCCGAATCTCTGGAAGTGTACAATCTCACGCGTTCTTAAGAACTTAAGTGGTTCTCTTACTTCCGGATCGGTAATCATCCGAAGCAGGTTATCATACACGGTTCTAGCCTTTTGTTCTGCTGCAAGATCTTCCGTCAAGTCTGTGATGGCATCTCCCTTTGCGGTAAATTCCAGAGCAGAAAAAGGAAGTCCGGCTGCTGCCTGTGGCCATAATGCCTTTGTATGGTCGACATAATAGGCATCAAATCCCGCCGTTTTCGCTTCTTCAATTGTAAGATCTCTTGTCAGCTGGTAAACCATAGCACATATCATTTCCATATGAGCCAGCTCTTCTGTACCTATATCGGTCAGAAGTCCTCCGACTTCTTTCACAGGCATGGTATATCTCTGAGCGAGATACCTCATCGAGGCACTCAGCTCTCCGTCTGGTCCTCCATACTGGCTGATAATCAGTTGAGCTGTCTTCGGGCATGTTTTTGTGATTTTTACCGGGAACTGAAGTCTCTTCTCATAATTCCACATTTAGACACACGCTCCTTCCCACGGGGCCGGCCCCAGTGCCCACAAATTCTCCTGCCCTGCTCTGCTGCATTTTGCGATACAGTCGCAGGTAAGAGGATAGAACTTCTCGGCGAACTCGTGCATAAGCTCTGCCCGTTCTCCTACCTTATCTGTAAATACATTTAATGCTTCCTGATCCTCACAGTGAGTATCCAGATAAAGGGTCAGATCATTTACAAAAAAGGATACTTTGTTTATTTTATCCATCAACTGTTCCCGTTCCATCTGTTTTGGATCCACAGTGGCAGATCTTCTCCCTTGTGTAAGCGGGCTGTCTGTTGTTGGATTCGTAACAAAAAAGGGCTTATTTAATTCAGGAAATACAGTTCCGTTCGTCAAAGCCGTATTCTCATCAAACAACTGTCCCCACTGCTGACAAGGGACCGATGCAATTGCAAGCGATTCATTTGGCTCCATAATCATATCCACCTTTCTATCAAAAAATTTTGACATGAATAGTATCTGTATTAATGGATATATTACTAAGGCAAATATTCTATAATCAGCCAAAGAATAGAAATTTTAAAATATAGTGTTTTACACCCCATGTCTCTATCCTTAATTTTTTTCTTGATCCGGACACTGTCTGTGGGAGGGAAAACTCTCCGGGAAATATACGAAGTTACAAATCACGAAAAAGCCTTTCAATATGTAAAACAGTGTATCGCCAAAGATAAGCTTCTCAACGAAAAAATCATGAAAGATATTCATGCCTTATTAATGGAAAATATCCTCATTGGAGGCGTTTATCGCAACGTTGAAGTTCGTATCTCCGGTGCCGGTTTCAGACCTCCCGCACCCAGTGAAATGTATCAACAGATAAAATATTTCTTCGCTGATTTACCCTATAAAGATTTGAACGCCATTGAACTGTCAGCATGGACACATGCAGAATTTGTGAAGATGCATCCTTTTATAGATGGAAATGGAAGAACCTCCAGAATGTTGATGAACTATCAGCTTATGATAAACGGCTTTCTTCCCGTATCAATTGCAAAAGAAAACAGACTGGAATACTTTAACACACTTGAGGCCTATGCTGTTCATGGGAACCTAAAGCCTTTCTCAGAAATGATTGCAGAACTGGAAGAGACGCAACTGGATGAATATTTATCTATTATATGAACAAATAAAACTACAATATCATTCTTTTAATTACCTCTATTATCTGTCCATAAGTGATATCTGCAGCATAAGCAAATTTTTTCTGATACTTTGTCCACATGGACTGCAGATCTTTGCTGTCAGATATGATTTTAATAATCGTATCAGTGTCTTTTATGTTTTCGATACTTCCTCTATGTTCAGCAGTTGCTGCCAATGCTTCTCTAAACAGTCCTTTATCATAGATTTGTGTTGTACCAAGAATATAAATATCGTAATAATCCCTCGGCCTTGTATTGAATATTCCACGACTCAACACTGTTTCCACTTTTTCTGCCATTACCGTTTCAATATTATAACCCCACAATCTGATGTTTACCGCATTGTCAAAAATCCCGCTGAATTCATATTGCACCGCTGATGGTGTAATGACATCACCGGTTGATACATCAATTGAAAGGGGCGTTACGATCGTATCATATATAGCATTTAATCTTACACAGAATCCTCCGTATCGATCATCCTTACGAATCGGTGAGGCAGATACAATCTCAAAAATCACATCATCTTCAAGATTAATTCTGCATATATTCGTCACCGCTTCTACAACCTTTTCTTTCGTCAATGGAATTTTCTTTAGTATTGCATCCAGATCCATAGTAGACCGTGTGTCAAGGCCAACTATAGCAGCAACCAACATTCCGCCCTTTATTATAAAGTTCTCATTGTATTTCGATTTGGATAATCGTTCCAGAAAACGTTCAAACATATAATTTTGAAGAACTACCTGTGCAGCAATATTGGTGCTTGTTGCATAATTTTTGCCTTCAAACTCATTGCTTTTGAACTCATAGAAGTACCTCCAGATATTTCTTCAAGTCTTTTGTAATCTTAAACTTCTGTGCATAAACAGATAAACGATTTAGGTCTTTTTTATCATATGCTGCATAATTTTTAATGGCACTTATAACTGTTTCTTCATTGCAGCGATTACGGCAGCGAATAAAATCACAAATCGTTCTTTCCATATTGTAACATCTGACGATATTCCCAAAAGTTGTGTTTTTTTCTATCATTCCAATATTGTGAAGCTCTGGTTTTATATAAAAGCAGATACACTCTCCTCTTAAGGAATTTGGCAAAGACGTATTACTCGGAACAGTTACCGTATGTATAAAAGGTGTCCGATCAGACAAGCCATTTAGAAACAAGGCTGTATCATGGGAAAAAATAATTTTATCAGAGCGAAGCATCAACGTGTACATATCGTCATGTACTGCGTTTGGCAGGACATAAACGCCATGTCTGCATCGTTCTAAAAGACCTTCCTTTACATAATTTGTTAGCAGCTGTTTGGAATACCCTAAAGAAAGCACCTGAGATGTAGTGATTATATTGTTATTCTTTTTCAATTCATCATAAATTTTCGGATTGATATTCATGGCTTCATCTCCAATATTGACTTTTGAATAGAATAATATCATATTTTCATTCAAAAGTCAATATTTAGGCTTTACTTTTAAATAGATAAAGCATCTTTTTTCTATTCAAAAGTAAAGCTATAAAGCTATACAGTGAATGGGATCATACCCGTTTTATGAAGTGGGCTTCCTATATCAGTCCATTCACAGAAGAGGTTGTTAAAAAGCTTTCAAACCTAAAACCTTTTCAGAAATGATTGCAGAACTGGAAGAGACGCAACTGGATGAATATTTATCTATTATGTGAACAATTTCTTGTCCGGGAATGATTGCTTTTATCGGTGAACTATGTTAATATATAAGAGTTGTAAAAGCTGTTTCCGTAGCTCAGCTGGATAGAGCGTCCGCCTCCTAAGCGGAAGGCCGGCGGTTCGAATCCGCCCGGGAACGTTATTATATGGCACCGCTGTAGGCCCTTGTATTCAAAGGTCTGCAGCGTTTTTTATTCTATTTCCTTACTCGCTTATAACTGTATTTTGGAGATAAAATGCAGATCATAAGCAGACATATTGTGATTAGTGCAAGCATTTTACCCGGATATACGAAAACAAAGTATTTTAATTTTGTTTTCATATATTTTCCCAACAGTAACAAAATTGCATTTCCGATTGTTGTTAATAATCCCAGAAAAGTGATAGCAAAATATGCTCCTTCCCATATAAGCATCTGTCTGATCTGCTTTTGGGTCATACCAACACATTTCAAAAGCATAAATTCTTTTTTTCGCATCAAAATATCCGTAACTATGGTATTCAGAAAACTTGTAATTCCTATCAATAACAACGCTGCACTGATGGTATTCATAATCATCGAACTGGCCTGTATGTACTCTTTTTCTTTTGCAATGTTATCCGAAGTACAGTCCAGGTAAAACAAGTTCAGCTGCTCCGGAAACCCCTTCGTCTGCTGAAAATTCATATTGGCCGTTCGAGTCCACTGTTTTAAAGCTCTTTTTATTGCGGGTTCTTGTGTCTGATCAACATTAAAGCTTATTTGGAATGTCTGAGGTGTCAGTTCTTGACGCAGCTGGTTAAAAGTGTCCTCCGATACCAAAAGATATTCCGCCCAGGCATGATCCCAGGCCAAACCTATTTCGGGAAATTCTTTTTGTGAGATATCTAAGTATCCGCAATTGTTCAGCTGCATGACTTTGATCCCTGTCATATCGGTTCCTACTGGAACCAAATCAGATACACCGATCAGACTTCCCATGTGTTCCGTGGCATCTCTCCTGGAGTTTTGCGGAAGCAGTTTGTTGTGTAAAATAATGGTTCCACACTCCTTTTCAAACTTCTTGAAGTTTATGTTTAAGTCATTCTTTTTTATGTAGTTTTTTAACTTCTTTCTTTTCGAATTCTTTAAAACCTGTATCATGGGAAGCGGATCTTCACTTTCATTTAATACCTCCAGACTTTCCATTCCTTCAGTATCTACAATTGGTATAAATCCTTGTACTCTCTTCACATCCTTCTCTTTGATCTGTGCCTGATCCTGGATTTCTGTGATGAAACTTTCCGGGAATATCTCCAGATCAGTATCTTCCCGAGGTATTTCAATGAGAGCAGTACAAGATTCCTGTGTAATTCCTATGGTAAAATCGGGATGAGCAGCCAGTCTATGTTCCATATTTGTTCCATTGCCAATTACACTTGCACAGAGGGGTAACTCACCTCCCAAGGCAAGAGAAAAAACAGTAAAAAGAAATTTCCTTTTTGAACGAGTCACATGATTCCATGAAAGTTCACAAATTATATTTCGATTCCTATGCTTCTTTCTTTTAGAATCTGTGAGCTCTTTCCCTTTATTTTTCTCTGTTGAACCAGGATACACACAATTTGTCTCCTCAAATTTTAAGGATTCCAGGGGACTCAAAAGGATGAGCTTTTTTAAAACCATGGATTCGATCATTCCAAGAGCAATTCCAACTCCAAGACATACCAGTAAATATACCAGCAAGTGAAACGGTTTCTTGTCGTTCGCATCTTTTATTCCTCCAAGGTATAGGTTTCCTATCATTCGTGGAAGAATCCACCTTTCCAGTAATGCACTCATGACTCCACCAATCATGCAGCTTTCTATCCATACTCTAACCATCTGACGATACACCAGTCTTTTTATCTGCTTACCCGTCACACCAATGGTTCTCAACAATCCATATTGGCGAATATCATTTCCCATAGAAATATAGAGCACATTATATACAAAAAGGAACATACTCAACATGAGAAGACATGAGATAAAAATCATCATGCCATAACTTCCCAGTATCCCTTCTACCGCCTGATAGTCAGCGGAATCACTTGCTGCAAATTGCTGCCCTTCCTTCAGATTCATTTCCTGATATAGCAGCTTTTCCATCCTTTCACCGCTAACATATTTTTTATTCGTCTCGATAAGAATGCGGCATGGATATATAGCAATGGATGCCTGCTTCATGCGTTTTTCTGAGATGTAAGCTGTGGATGTTTCTGATAATTCATTTTTTAAATCCGTAAAATATCCCGATAGGATAAATTCCTGGCTTCCCGTCATCTGTGTTTGAGACGGATCACTCCAATAGAAGTCCAATAGAATCTTCATTCCAACTTCAGGCTTGTCTATTCCCAAATAAGTCAGTGTTTTTTTCGACAACATAATTTCATTTCTTTGTTCTGGATATTTCCCCTGAATTTCAATCAATGAAGGCCGGATCATTTTTTGATACGTCTTATGATCCAAAAACACACAGTCACAGAACTTCTGCCTTCCCTGAAGCAGTTTCCCGGCAAACTTTTCTCTTCCGAGTTCCGATATGAAGGAAACTTCATCTAACTTTTTCAGGTCACTTTTCGTTCCATTTTCCAAATAGGCAGATGCTGTCATTCCTTCAGACCGTATATTTCTTAGTTTATCAGCCTGTATTTTCCCCTGCCCTAAACCGGTAACTAAAAATACCAAAACAATAACTGCCGTCATTGTCCACAGAAGAAGCCTGTCCTTTGATTTATTACTCTTTTTATATGCCCTGTATAAAATTGCTTCTGCGGATTGTGAACCATCATATTTTTTTCTCATTCCTGCAGACCACCCTTCCATCTTCAATACGAATGATCCGGTCAGCCAGTTTAGCAATCTTTTCATTATGTGTAACAAGTATGACCGTTTGATGATATGTTCTACTCATGCCCACGATTAAGTCAACCACTTCCGTGCTCGATTTTGAATCAAGGTTTCCCGTTGGTTCGTCTGCAAGCAGCAGCATTGGTTTCGTATAAAGAGCTCTGGCGGCTGCTGCCCGCTGTTGCTGTCCGCCCGATAAAGCACCCGGTAACTGATAAAGTTTATCCTCAATTCCAAGTTTTTTTACAATTTCCAGTACAAATTCTTCATTTACAGGTTCTCCTGCCAGTTTTACGGGCATTACAATATTCTCATATACATTGAGCATTGGGACGAGATTAAAACTTTGAAAAATAAATCCTATATTTTTTCTGCGGAATATCGTACATTCCTCTTCAGATAAATCCGTTATATCTATACCATTCATAATAACAGAACCCTCTGTCGGATACTCCAACCCACCTATGATATTTAAGAGAGTCGTCTTTCCACTTCCGGAAGTTCCGACAATTGAAATAAACTCACCTTGTTCTACATTTATAGACACACCATCCAAAGCTCTTACCGGTACACCCTTGCTGTTATATAACTTTGTAAGAGAACGTATTTGTAATAGATTCATTTATTTTAACCTCCTATCTATAGGTTAATCCAAATACCAATATGTGTCTAGTGGCTCTGTATTATTACATGGGCCCGTGAAGCCCTAAAAAATGGCCAAAAAGATACTTACGGAATTACTAGTGAGGAACTAAATGCCATGTGGGAAAAGGCACTAGAGTGTACTTTGAGACTTCAGATTGAAATCGACGGGAAACTGACCGCCTGGGCGCAGCAGTATGATTCAAAAACAGGAAAACCTGCCACCGGACGTTCCTTTGAGCTTCCTTCTATTTGTACCTATGAACTTCCATTGTTGTATTGAAAAATCATTTTTAATTTTAAATTCGCACATTTGGATTTTTGTATTGTCCATGTTTTTTAGTATTTTTTCCATGTTGAATTGAAAATTTAGGACAACCATGTAAACAACCTAAGCACATAACGCATTTGTCCTGTACCCAAACGGGTTTTCCGTTTTGTAACTCTATCGCTTTTACAGGACATTTTTTAGCACATAGTCCACAGCTAATACAATTTTCATCAACAGAGAATTTATTTGTTTTCCGCATACAATGTTCATATACAAGACCATAGAATAAGGAAGCAGTATAAGGAACTTTGTTTTTCATAAAATCGCCAGCACTACGGTTTTTAATTAGATGAATAACATCGTGGATTTCTGATTCTGCTTTTGTATTGATTTCGTTTACTTTTTCCTTGTTGCTCAAATCATATATTGGTGTCCAAGTATCAGGCATCTTAACACTAAATTTTGCGTTTAAATGTATATCTTTTTTTTCTAGTAATTGACTTGCATATTCTCCTGTCTGTCCAGAGGTAGTACCATAAGTTGCGACAAAGAAAGCATAATTTTCTTTATAACCCCTTAACCTTAATAAAGAGAGAAATTCACGCACAATAGATGGTAACACCCAACCATACGTTGGAGATATAATACCAATTCGTTCGGTAGAATTTATATTAAAACTCAGTTGATTAGTTGTCATACATTCGGTGATAGAAATAGCCCTTTCATTCGTTTCACCTTCTATTCTTGTAGCTACATATTTGGAATTTCCAGTTGCTGAAAAGTAGAAAATCATTTATACCTCACTTTCTAAATATTGTTTAGCAAATACCCTAAATAGTGGTTGGCATCATCTTTGGAAACATTTTTTTCTTTCAAAAAGCACCATTCGATAACTAGCAATACAGTGTTACTATAATATTCAATCATCAATTCATAGGGTATGGGATAAGTGTTTTCACAATCGCACTTATTCATCAAGGTAGAAACGTATTTTATCAGATATTTGCGAAATGAAAAAACCAGTGTTCCGTCTAAAGCATTATTCTTCATGATTTTTCCGAGTTTTGTATTGTATGAAATCATATAATCATAAAAGCGGTTGAAAAGCGTATAAAGTCTGCTTTCAGTGTCAATTTCCAAATATTCATCTAGTTTCATTTCTTTTGACATGCAATACCAACAATAGTCCAACAAGTCAAAAATATCTTCAAAATAATTGTAAAAAGTTGCTCTCGGATAGTTAACAATTTGGCAAAGCTCATTTACTGATATGGATTCAAAAGCCTTCTCTGTTAATAAATCAAATAGAGATTGAGAAAAATTCGCTAACGTTCTTTGAGCAAACCTACTTGGTTTGCCATTTAAATTGTATTTCATAGGGTTATCCTCCAATAAACTAGCTCATCATCATTTATAATATCTTTTAGTGAAATTCATCATAAACGAGATTGGGAATATTTTTGATACTAAGCGATAAAACTTATAAAAAGCACCGGGTGTATAAACTGATTTTCCAGCTTGGGCTTTTTTAAGTGTTTTCTTGGTAACTTGTTCCAGATTCAAATAGGGCAGATGAATACCCATTTTCCCTTGTGATTCAGAACTATCTCTAATATTCATTTCTGTATCCATATTTCCCGGATTTAACAAGCATACATTTACATTCTTTTTTTTCATTTCTTCATGAAGTACTCTACAAAGAAAAGAGATATAGGATTTTGTACTACTATAAACAGCTTGTTTTGGTATAGGAACAAAAGATGACACAGAACCCGTAACAATCATAAAACTTCCTTTATTCATGTATGGAAAACACAACCGGCTTATCGCGGTCACTCCCATTATATTCACATCTACCATGTCTTTTAGATCAGAAAGATTCATTTTTTCAAAAGTTCCATCTTTTTCTAAACCTGCATTATTTATTACTATTCGGATTTGCGGACTTTTCTCTTTTAAAATTTCAGCAAATTCCTCATAAGAATCTTCCTTGGATAAATCAAGTGGGATAGCTCTAATTTTAACTTGTGAGTATAATTCTGCGAGTTGTTGAAGTCGCTCTGCTCGCCTTGCAATTATCCATATTTCTTTCAGGTTTGGGTATTCATGTATAATTGTTTTTACAAATTGTTTTCCTAGTCCAGAGGACGCACCTGTGATTATTGCTATATTATTCATAATCTACCTCCTTTTGCCTGTGTACAATAATAGACACATGTCTATATTTATAATATTACAGCGATACGAATACTAATTCAAGATACAAAAAATAAAATATATCTATATATGGACGATTTTAAAATAATGTCTAAAAAGTGCAACTATGGTATGAGTATACTTTATAGTACTCCTTGTATTTTGAAAATGCATCATAAGCATACTCCGCTTGGTCTAGTTGATTTCTAAAGTAATTTCTCTATTGCAGATTTATTTTCACTATGATATAATAGCAATCGGATTAGTTATAGCTAACTGTTTTGGAGGAATCATTTTGAAGTTATTTAATAAAAAGAATACTAGTACACCGGTTAAAAAAGATGGTGGGAGTTCGCATTCATTTATCTTGATTGTTGTGCTCCTTACCATTCTTTTATTATCAATCACTCTTACGATGGCTTTTGGTGCCGTTCGCGTATCACCTTCGAACATCTATCATGTCTTGATGTATCATCTGTTTGGAAAAGTCTCCCCCGGCACGAAAGAGTTGCTGCAAAGTTCTGTTGCCAAAATCATCTGGGAGATACGGCTTCCGCGTGTTCTTCTGGGGGTGATCGCAGGAGTCGGCCTTTCCGTATGCGGTACTGTGATGCAGTCCACCGTTCAGAATCCACTGGCTGAACCTTATATCCTCGGAATCTCTTCCGGGGCCTCTCTTGGTGCAACCTTTGCAGTCTTCATGGGGACACACTTTGCTTTTATAGGGAATACATCCAGTATCTCTGTGTTATCGTTTCTCGGATCCCTCGCCGCAACAGCCGGAGTTTTAACGATGGCCTCCATTGGAGGAACTATGACCTCTGGCAAGCTGATTCTGTCAGGTACCGTCATCAATGCCATATGCAGTTCATTTTCCAATTTTATCATTTCCATGGCAGGAGACGGAACAGGCATGATGAGCATCAAATTCTGGACCATGGGTTCTCTGACCCGTGCAAAGTGGAACAATCTGTTCTGGCCCTTTCTTGTAGTTTTATGCTGTTGTGTCTTCTTTCTCACGCAGTATCGAAACCTGAATACTATGCTGCTTGGAGATGAAGCTGCTTCCACTCTCGGTGTCAATCTTGCCTTCTACCGCAAGTTATACATGGTAGTCGCCGCACTGCTGACCGGAATCATCGTATCAACCTGCGGTGTGATCGGTTTTGTCGGACTGATGGTTCCCCATATCTCCCGTGCTCTGGCAGGAGCAGATCATCGACGCCTGCTTCCAGTGACGATTCTTCTTGGTGGAATCTTTCTCACCTGGGCGGATGCATTTGCCCGTATTGTCATACCGAATGGAGAACTTGCCATCGGTATTGTAACATCAATGATTGGCGCACCATTCTTTGCTTATATTTTGGTAAGACGCCATTATCGTTTTGGATCTTGAGGTGATTAACATGAATCTTGAACTTGAAAACTTAAAAGTATCGCTCTCGTCTTCGCCGATCATAAAAGATGTATCGATGCACATAGACGGAGGGCAGTTTGTTGGACTGCTGGGTCCGAACGGCAGTGGAAAATCAACCCTGCTGCGAACCGTCTACCGGATGCATAAGCCAAGTGGAGGTGCAGTTATGCTGGATGGTCGCCCCCTCTCGTCTTATAAACCGAAAAACCTGGCCCGGGAAATGGCTGTAGTCGGGCAGTTTAACAACATTAACTTCGACTTGAGTGTCGAAGAAGTTGTGATGATGGGTCGCACGCCTCACCTCGGGACACTGGAACGGGAAAAGAACAGCGATTACGAAATCGTCAGAGATTCACTGGAAAAAGTAGGAATGTCAGACTATGTAAAGCGCAGTTTTTCCACCCTCTCAGGCGGAGAAAAACAGCGAATCATTCTGGCACGTGCTCTGGCACAGAAACCGTCTCTTCTCATCTTAGATGAACCCACCAACCATCTGGACATCACTTACCAGCTCCAGATTCTCGGCATTATAAAAGATCTTGGAATCAATGTCTTTGCAGCACTCCATGATCTCTCACTTGCCGCACAGTACTGCGATAGGATCTACATCATCAATCATGGAATCGTTGATTCCTGCGGAACGCCTGATGAAGTTATCAATCGTAATATGATTAACCGTGTATATAAAGTAGACTGTAATATCACAAAGGACCCCGCAACAGGCAGGATGTCCATCAGCTACTTTCCATTAAACTGTCATATATAAAAAGAAAGTGAGATTAAACCTATGAAAAAAAAGACAGCCTTATTACTGACAGCCGTTATGCTCTCCTCACAGATATTAGCTGCATGCGGAAATCAAAATGCCGATAAGACTTCCGGCTCCTCTGATTCAATTTCAAGTGCAACGAGTACTTCATCCGATTCGTCTTCCACAGCATCAACAGTCGAAACAGCAGAAGCTACTGCTTATCCTCTGACAATCCAGACCAGGGGCAGTGACTTTGTCTCTGTCGATCAGACATTCGACAAAGCCCCGGAGAAGATCGTAACAGCAAACGCCTCTTCGATTGATATGTTGTACCGCCTGGGTCTGCAGGACAAGATTATCGGCACTATCGCCATTGACAATGAACCCGGCGAAGACTGGGCAGATCTATATGAATCTCTCTCCAAACTGGGCGACAAGATGACAGTCAGCAAAGAAGTAATTGCAGAGGCGGATCCTGATATCATCATCGGCCGCAGTGCCACGTTTGAAGAAGGCACATTCGGAAGTATCCCTGAGTTAAATGATCTCGGGATTAACGTCTATGCACAACAGGCCAGTGATATGAAAAGTGATGTCACGATGGAAAACATCATTGATGACGTACGCAGCCTGGGAGAGATCTTCGATGTACAAGATCAGGCAAAGGAATACGCTGATGAACTGGAAGACAGACTCTCAACTGTCACAAAAACAGTCAGCGATGCTGCCGGTACAGACAGACAGAAAATTCTGGTTATGGCTACCTATCAGGACGGAAACTTCGTTACCTTCGGAGCAAACGCAAAGCTGCAAAACAGCATCTTACAAACGCTGAACGCAGAGAATGTAATGGGAAAAGGAGGGAACGGTCTGACACTTGAGAATATCGTAAGTGCCAATCCCGATGCCATCATCTACATTACATCAAAGAGAAATCAAGACACTGATGTAAATGTCAGGGACACCCTTTTAAATGAATCCATTCTCTCATCCGTGCCGGCAGTCGCTGATAAAAAGATAATTGAAGTGCCTTATGATGCCTTCATGGATTACGGTGTACGTGACTTTGATACCCTTGAAGAATTAGCGGATTTCTTATATAATAAATAATTATGAGAAAACGAAGAAAGCAGGAACTGATCGCCGGACGTAAGATAGAACTTCTCCTTCCTGAGAAATATGACAACCGGATGACGTACCCCGTCGTCTGGCTGCTGGACGGAGATACAATCTTTCAGATTCTGGATCAGATTCCTGAAGAACAGAAAATATACAATTTTATTATTGCGGGCATTCCCGCCTCCGATCGGGTATCTGAATACACGCCATGGCCCGCCAAAGCCCTGAATAAGCGCTTTCCGGATTTTGGCGGGACAGGTGCCGAACATCTTGGATATCTGATCAGCCAGATCATGCCCCCTATGTGTGAAAAGTATCACTGTGTCTCCACTCCCTGTGGCAATGCCATCATGGGTTACTCTCTGGGCGGACTGCTCAGTGCCTACTCCCTGTTTGTCACAGAAGTTTTCGGCCGTATCTTAAGTATGTCAGGATCTTTCTGGTATGACGGCTGGACACAATATATCACACAGGCTCCACTGATCAATCATTCTGCTCATGTCTACATCAGTTCCGGGGAAAATGAAGGCGGACATGCCCATGATATTAAGAGAAATGCTGCCCCCGCCACAGAGCAGACTTTTCAGTTTTTAAAGAATTCTCTCCCCGACAGCAGGGTATATCTGGAATGGAATCCTTACGGGCATCATGACCACATGATTCTGAAGATTCAGAGGGCATTATCTTATCTTAATCATGAATTTAGCCAAAACTGATGCAATAATCTCCCGTTGCGAAAAAAGTGAATTCAAGATATAATAATACGAAAGTAAAAAACACCAGGGAGAAAACACTATGGAAAATAATCAGACTCTTAAGAAGAATCTCGGTGTCTGGACAGCGATATCAACGGTCGTGGGATGTGTCATCGGTGCCGGAGTATTCTTCAAACCATATGCTATTTATCAGGCTACAGGCGGTGCTCCCGGCATGGGAATTCTAGCGTGGATTCTCGGCGGAATCGCAAGTATTGCAGCCGCACTTACTTTTGCCGAGGTTGCCGTATTGATCCCCGAAACCGGAGGTATGGTGGCATATCTGGGTGAGGTTTACAACGAAAAAGTCGGTTTTCTGGCCGGCTGGATGCAGACTGTTATATTCTATCCGGCATTTCTAGCCGGGTACGGTGTAAAGGTAGGCACGGAACTCGGTGAATATGTAGGGATGAGATATGTGCTTCCCATTGCAATGGCTGTCATTATATTTTTGGTTGCACTGAACACACTGGGTTCTAAGACAGCCGGCCGCATTCAGATCATTTCAACCATATGTAAATTAATACCACTCATATTGATCATGGTTTTCGGCTTTATCTTTGGCAGCGGAAATAACCCTGTTCTCACTCCAATGGTCGCTGCAGATAAGAAGCCTTCTGCTGTTCTCGGCTCTACACTCCTGGCAGTGCTCTTTGCTTTCGAGGGCTGGACAAATGTAGGGGCTATCGCAGGAGAGATGAAAAATCCCGGAAGAGATCTTCCACGCGCTATTGTTGGCGGTGTCTCCATCATCACGGCTGTATATCTCGTAATCAACATCGCCTATCTATGGGTACTTCCCGCAGATCAGCTGATGAACCTGGAATCTCCCGCCTCTGCGGTTGCGGCAGAGATTTTCGGATCTACGGGAGGACTGCTGGTTAAAGCAGGTATCATCATTTCTGTAATAGGTGCCGCAAATGGATTTCTGATGTCCGGTTCACGAGTTACCTATCTGCTGGCACTGGATCACACTTTACCTGCCAGCAGGATGCTCAGTCAATTAAACAGAAATCAGGTTCCTGCCAATTCTATTATTCTGGTTGGATTTCTTGCCTGCCTTTATTCATTAAGCGGACAATTTGATATGCTTACAGATCTTGCGGTATTTTCCTGTTGGATTTTTTATACTTTAACTTTCACGTGTGTCATCAGACTTCGCAGGACCAAACCTGATCTTCCGCGTACATATAAAGTACCTCTTTACCCTGCTATTCCGATTCTGGCAATTATAAGCGGCCTATACGTAATGATCAGTCAATTGTTCCTGTCGGGTACTGTGACCAGGTTACTATCGCTCGGAAGTATTACCCTCACGTTACTGGGACTTCCGGTGTATCATCTCTCGAAGAAAGGACTCAGTCACTTTCTTGTAAATGACTGAGTCCTTTCAATTTCCCGGAATCTTACTCGATCCTGTCTATGTACATACTTTTTAATCTGCCGGTGAATTATCTTCCGGTACGATGATGTTCAGGAAGAACACAATCAGAAAAGATACCATCAGAGAACTTCCCAGGATGTTTTTTACCACCTGCGGGCAGAACTGAAGGATCTGTGGAACTGAATCAATTCCAACACCAATTGCAAGTGATATACCTACAATCATCTTGTTCCTGTAATTCAACGGCTGTTCTGTCAGCAGCTGAATACCTGACATTGTGATAGCCGCAAAGACCGTAATTGTAGCACCTCCAAGCACAGGCTGTGGAATTGTTGCAACCAGCGCACTGAACTTCGGGCAGATACCTGCAAGTGCCATAAATGCCGCAACTAACACAAACACTCTCTTCGCTACAACCTTTGTCGTCACGATTAATCCGACATTCTGGCTGAACGGATCCGTTGGAAGTCCTCCAAAGCAGGCGCCGAGCATACCGCAGATACTTTGTCCTTTGATCGCTCCTCCGAGTTCCTTATCTGTTGCCTGTCTTCCGAATCCCCCCATTGTAGTTGAAGATACATCACCAATTGTCTGAACGGCCTGTACCACATACATTAAAATCATCATGATAATGGCATCCGGATGGAATTCAAGCCCAAAATGAAAGGGGATGGGAACTGAAAGAATCCTGGCATCTGCCACATCTTTAAAGCTGATTGTATCTCCCATAAAGATTGCAACGATATATCCGACAGCAATCCCTATCAGCATTCCGGATACTTTGAGATATCCTTTTCCAAATAAACTACATGCCAATGTTACAGCTAAAGTTATGATTGCCAGGATCCAGGCCTTCCCTGAACCAAAGTCATCCGCTGAAGCATTACCTCCTCCTATATATGTAAGTGCTGTCTTATATAGGGAAAGTCCGATACTTAAAACCACCGTCCCACTGACAATCGGAGGGAAAAACCTTCGTATCTTACTCATCGCCATACCGATAAATATGGATACAAACCCTGCTACCAGCTGGGATCCAAAGATTGCCGCGATGCCATATTGTTCACCGATCATTGTAAGTATCGGCATATACGCAAATGCCACCCCCATTACATTGGGAAGTCCCATACCAAATCCGAATACCGGGAATAACTGTAATAGAGTGGTAATTGCCCCGATCAGCATAGCAGCCTGTGTCAGCATAATCTGATCTTTTGCCGACAGATTACATGTAGCTGCGATCAGCATAGGCGGTGTAATATTTCCAACCAGCATAGCAAGTACATGCTGCAGTGCCTGGGGCGTCGCACTGCCCCAAGATGGTTTCCCATCTAATTTAAATAGTTCTGAGTTCAAAGCTTTTGATGTCTTCTCCATAAATCCATCCTCACCTTTCTTAACTTTATACACAATAATAGTTCGAGCAAATGAATTTCTCTTGTGTATTACAGATAAATATAAATTAGATTTATCATCTTGTCAATCTATAAATATTTTTTGTTTTTTTTATTCATGTATTATGTAAACTATTTTATTCAAAAAGGTACCCAAAACTGTATAATTACATTTTTTGGGTACCTTCATATTAATTAAAGGTAAAGCTTTTAAAAATCTTTCCCTGGCTGTTATAAACCATTTTAAAAGTTTTTGCATATTCCGGATGATTAACATAATCATAAGTAACTCCTGAAGGCTCTTCATAATAGCCGCAATATCCATCTTTTTCTGATATTTTGTATTGATCGTTATGTTCAGATTGATATTTTGGATCTCTATTGACCAGAATATGGAAGATCTCTCCTGTCTCCTGCGCACCTTTCTGATAAGCAAGATACTGCTCATTATGATAGCAGGTTATAACAACACTGCCGTCTTCCTTCGTTTCATTTGAGAATATCACTTTTCCATCCCATGAAACGGGATAGCTGAAAGTAAACTTTTTACCTTCTGCATAATTCTCATATGTAACATATGGTCCCTGTTCATCCGTCGAATTGATCTCCTTCTCGTCATTCTCGGAATCAGAGGAATCTGTTGTCTTCTCCTTATTCTCCGACTGATCTTTTGATTCCTGAGTAGACTGATTATTTTCGGAAGCTTCCTCCTCACTTGCATTGGCATCGGCAATAACCTGTTTCCTAAGTTTTTTGTATTCCTTTTGAACTTTAGTCGTCTTTTCCGCCATCTGCCTGTTAAAGTTATAGGAATATACCACACAGCCCGAAAGTAATATCACTGCCAGAACAAGGATCAGGATGCCAAACACTGCCACGAATTTTGTTTTTTTCTTCTCCTCGGGACTTACGAAATCATCAGCTGATTCCTCTTCCTCATTTTGAAACTTTTCATCATCGGCCATTTATGATCCCCCGGTTATATAAAGCTTTCTTAAAAGTTTATCTTACCTAGAAGCCAGGCTACTCCTTTAAATCGTCTTCCAACTTCAGGTATTCCTGTCAGATCTTTATCATTAATACATATATCCAGATAAATGTCATTACAGAGAATTGTGATCAAATGAAGTTTCTCATCTGTATACTCATTGATCGTCGTATCGTATTCTACGATGTCTCCCATGACACTATATTGATCGCATTCAATCCCATAAGGCATAAAATAGGAGTCTACAATTGTGAGAACATCGTCCTTTTTTTGAATTCGACGGCTGATTGTAGAATACGTATCAATTTCTTCCATCGTGAGACTTTCCATCGCCTCTTCATCACCATTTTTTGCAGCTGTAATTAGTGCATTATGTTCCTTCCAGCCTTCTTCCCCGTCCTTTTTCTCACGCTTTTTCTTTAAGGGCAGAAGAATTGTTCCTTTCCTGGAAAGTGCCGACAATGTCAGCGAAATCTGAGGGTCCCGCAATGTTTTTCTCGCTTTCTCACTCAGATATTCCGCTGTGTTCATCAAATAAAAGATTAAAGTGATACCTACTCTATTATCATCGCAGGCACCGGCATAAGAAAGTTTATCCACATGACGTTCTACCATAAGATTTTCCTGGCTCGTTACGTTGGATCCGTTATAGTAGGGAAAACAGTAATCTATGTGCAGGTGATCCTCTTTATCTAACTCTCCACATACGGTAAGTCCGCATTCATAAGCATATTCTTTTGAGATCTCGACAAATAGACGGTGTTCCTCATCCTCCACTACTTTTCTGCGGTCACTGTTTCTAATTACATCCTGCAATATTTTTTCCATATCTTTTCTAGAGGAAATGTCAGAAAAACCCACGGACTTTAAGTATGCATGCATTGAAACACCTCCCAGTATATCTTTATTTACTTTATTCATCTTTATTTGGAACCAGCTTCTCTTTCCCGCCCATGTATGGCTGTAACACTTTAGGTATATTGACAGTTCCATCCTCATTGAGGTTATTTTCCAGAAATGCGATCAGCATACGTGGGGGAGCAACTACCGTATTATTCAGCGTATTTGCCAGGTATTTGCCATCGTTACCATTTACACGGATTTTAAGGCGACGTGCCTGAGCGTCTCCCAGATTAGAGCAGCTGCCAACTTCGAAGTACTTCTTCTGTCTTGGAGACCATGCCTCCACGTCAACGGACTTCACTTTCAGATCTGCCAGATCACCGGAACAGCACTCTAAAGTTCGAACCGGAATATCCATGCTGCGGAATAAATCTACCGTATTTTTCCAGAGTCTATCATACCACATGGCCGATTCTTCCGGTTTGCAAACCACAATCATCTCTTGTTTTTCAAACTGATGGATTCGGTAAACGCCTCTCTCCTCTATCCCATGAGCCCCTTTTTCTTTACGGAAGCACGGGGAATAGCTCGTCAATGTCAATGGAAGCTGTTCTTCCGGTATAATCTGATCGATAAACTTTCCAATCATAGAATGCTCACTGGTACCTATCAGATACAAGTCTTCACCTTCAATCTTATACATCATAGAATCCATCTCAGCAAAACTCATAACCCCCGTGACAACATCACTTCGAATCATAAATGGCGGTACACAGTAGGTAAAGCCCCTGTCAATCATAAAATCTCTTGCATAGGATATCACAGCTGAATGCAGCCTGGCGACATCTCCCATCAGATAATAGAAACCATTCCCTGCAACACGCCTTGCAGAATCGAGATCAATGCCATTAAGAGATTCCATGATATCCGTGTGATAAGGAATCTCAAAGTCAGGAACAACCGGATCCCCAAAACGTTCAACCTCGACGTTCTCAGTGTCATCTTTTCCAATTGGAACCGAAGGGTCTATAATATTCGGGATCACCATCATTCTCTCGTTAATTTCTTCTTCAATTTTCTTCTGCTTTTCCGATAGCATATCAATCCGGGAACCGGAATCGGCTATCTGTTTTTTGATTTTCTCTGCTTCATCCTTTTTTCCATGAGCCATCAACTTTCCGATTTCTTTGGAAACTTTATTTTTTTCCGCTCGAAGGGATTCAACCTCCTGAAGAATACTACGGTTCTTTTTATCAAGTTCAATTACTTCATCTACCATTTGAAGCTTTTGATTCTGAAATTTATTTCGAATATTTTGTTTTACAATCTCCGGATTTTCTCTTACAAATCTAATATCTAACATAAAAAATACGTCCTCCTATACTCACAAAATGTTAGCACTAATGCCACACTTTACCTTCTGAATAGTTTATCCTAGTATTGGCATTTTTTCAAGTGTTGAAACACGATTAACCGGTGAATCAACAATTTAACTCAGGTTAAGCTGTATGATGGTTTACATAATGAATTTACATAATCAAATAAATGAAAATTAAATCATATATGCCGCCCCTCTATAAAGAAAAAGAATGGAACAATTCCACTCTTTCGCTTTACAAAATGACTTAATCAACGTCTTCGTTGTTAAAGTTTACGGCCCGCTTTAATGCCTGTATTTCCTCATTGCTCAGCATAATATAGGACTCGCCTTTTACGATCTCCTTAATATATAGAAAACAGTTATCTCTGCTGTGGATAGCGTCGAGAACAAAACCTGTATTATTCACGTCGAGCATTGCCAAAGCAAAACTCAATTTTCCTCCGACATCATCGAATGCATCATACTTAACAATACCATATTTACTCAGTATTTTATTATGATCTTTCTTAATCATGTCTATATCAAACTGATATTCTTCGTTTAACTTTGTAATTTTATCAATATTTCGAAACTTAACTGCAAATGTTCTTTCGAGGGACTGTGCGTCTTTTCCCTTCATAAATATCTTATATCTTCTTTTCATGCGATCAAGCTGAATCGCCTGTTTTGCAGTCATTACAATCAGGATAATAACGAGTATCATTAGTAATATAACCAGAATTCCTACATCAATTCCCATCCTGTCCAGTATCTTACTCATCTGTTTGTTCTCCCTTAATTAATTGACTCAAGTAAATCGATTATTCTTCCCAATTCATCCTGCGAATAATATTCTATTTCTATTTTGCCTTTTTGCTTTCCACTTCTCTTGATTTCAGTCTTTGTTCCGAGTATTCCTTTGATTCGTTCTTCCAATTTATTATATAAGGCATCTAAAGCGGGATCCGTATTCTTAATCTTCTGTTTCCTGGGATTTATGGTATCTTTAACCAATTTCTCCGTTTCACGAACACTCAGTTTTTCATCAACAACTCTCATAGCAATTGAATATTGTAGTTTTGAATCTTCAATTCCCAGCAGAGCTCTTGCATGTCCTGTGCTAATCATATCATCAATGACCATCTGTTGAACGCTATCAGTCAGTTTTAACAGACGAATAGAATTTGTGACGGCAGCTCTGCTTTTTGACACCCTTTCTGCAACTTCGTCCTGCTTCAAAGAAAAATCTTCAATCAGACGTTTAAAGGCAATGGCCTCTTCAATTGGATTTAAATTTTCCCTCTGTATGTTCTCTATTAACGATATCTCAACGATCTCCTGATCTGTGAATTTTTTAACCACTACAGGGACCTTCTTGAGACCGGCAATCTTAGCTGCTCTCCATCTTCTCTCACCGGCTATAATTTCATAATAATTATCCTTCTTTTGGACAACAAGGGGCTGAATCACCCCAAACTGTTTGATTGAATCAGCCAGTTCAATAAGAGCATCCTCATCAAAGTTTTTTCTTGGCTGGTCTCTATTTGGCTCTACTTCATTAATATTCAAATATACGTCTGCCGGCTTTTCTACAACTTTCTCTATCACTTTCTCAACCGTCTTAACTTTTTCACCATCGTGATTGTTGTGACAGGATGGATTGGAAGGTATTAGAGAATCAAGTCCCTTTCCAAGTCCTGCTCTTCTTACAGCCATTCTTCATCCCCCCTATGTAATACTTCATCTGCCAATAATCTATAGCTCTCTGCTCCTGTTGATTTCCCATCATATTGTGTTATAGGCATACCGTAACTGGGTGCCTCTGCCAGTCTGACATTTCTTGGTATGATTGTCTTATATATATTCTGATTTAGATTTTCTTTTACATTTTCCACTACCTGCAAAGACAGATTTGTCCTCGCATCATACATAGTAAAGACAACACCTTCTATTTCCAGATTGGGATTCAAGCGTTCCTGTACTAAATCAATGGTATGCATAAGTTGTGTCAGTCCCTCTAGCGCATAATATTCACACTGAATCGGGACTAAAACGGTATCTGCAGTAGTCATTGCATTAATTGTCAGCATATTTAAAGAAGGTGGACAATCTATAATAATAAAATCAAAATGATCTCTGACGCTATCAATATTTTCTTTTAAAATGTATTCTTTATCCTCCACTCCGATCAATTCTATTTCTGCACCTGAAAGATTAATGTTAGACGGTATTAGGGATAAATTTTCAATATCCAGATTTATAATACAGTCATCAATATCACAAGAGCCTAAAACCAGCTCATAAACTGAATTCTCTACATTATTTTTATCTATACCTAATCCACTGGTCGTATTTCCCTGGGGATCTATATCTATTGCTAACACTCTTTTTCCTGCTTCAGCAAGACATGCGGACAAATTAATAGCTGTAGTAGATTTTCCCACACCCCCTTTTTGATTTGCAATTGCAATCGTTCTGTTCAATATTATTCCTCCCCAATTCTCTTTTTTATGTATCAATAACTAGTATAACATTTTACAAGTTAAAATTCTACTTTTAAATGTTTCACGTGAAACATTTTTTATATCTGTATGTTTCACGTGAAACATACATTAAATATATTATTTTATTCTTATGAATTCCCTTGTAAATACTTGTTTTATAGTCTATACTTAAATAAAGATTGAAACACAAAAGATAAATATTATACTACATCTAAAAGGAAGGAGAATGCAAGATATTTTTTATTCTGCGAATAAATTCTTGCTATTATAAAAATGAAATCCACAAACAAAAAGCTGGTTACTGCTAGCTTGTTAGCCGGTGGCACCGCAACGACAATTTACTTACTGAATAAGATAATTGCTGACTCAGCAATAGCAAAAAATATATTGTACTCCACTGAAAATGATTACTATAAATGGCGTTATGGAGATATCTACTATTCACAGACAGGAAACGGAAATCCGGTACTTTTAATCCATGATCTGACACCCTCAAGCAGTTCCTATGAATGGGTAAAAATTGTAGATGACTTATCTAAATCGCATACGGTATATACCATAGATTTATTAGGATGTGGAAGATCCGAAAAACCCGCTATGACATATACAAACTTTTTATACGTTCAGATGATTACTGACTTTATAAAAGAAGTAATTAAAAGCCCTACAGATATAATTGCAACTGGATTATCCACATCTTTTGTGATCACGGCATGTAATTCATATAATGACCTTTTCAAAAAAATCATGTTGATCAATCCTGAAGATCCTTCCGTATTAAATCAAATTCCGGGAAAGTGTAGTAAGTTAAGGAAAAAACTTTTAGAACTGCCACTTATGGGTACAATGCTCTACCACACTATCAATTCCAGAGCTAACATAGAACTACAATTTACAGAAAGCTGGCTTTATAATCCATTTCATATAACAAATTATGATGTGGATGCTTATTATGAAGGTTCACACAGGAAGAAAGGAAATGGTAAGTATTTACTTTCCAGTATTTCGGGTAATTATGTTTATCTAAACATTTCATATGCATTAAAGAATATCAACAATTCTCTATATATCATTGGAGGAGATAAGCAAAAATATATACGTGAAACAATTGAAATGTATCGTTCTATTAACTCATCTATAGAATCAGTAATATTGCCAAAGACAGCTCATTTGCCTCAACTTGAAACACCGGGAGAACTCATGAAACAGATTAAAATATTCATGGAATAGAAATCATTTTGCTTTATATCACCATGTCTCTACACAGAAATACCGCCACATTGAATCCGATCAATATGACGGTATTTTTGTCTTCACATTTTTGAATTCGTTTAAAGGCAACTGTTTCTATTTAATTTTTTCATAGGCACTGAAAAGTTCTTTTACCGTAGTCTTACTGATAAGACCCGGTCTTCCTTCAGCATCTATGATGAAATAAAAGTTTTCATCATACGGTGAGAATACAACCTTCTTTTCTCCATTCTCTGTCTCAAATAAAATACTCATCTCAGGATCTTGCTTTTGCTGTAAAGCTGTATCTTTACTTTGGGCCTGCATAGAGGTTACTTTATTGAAAAAGACATCGAAGGTATCTGTATTAATTTGTTTTCCGTCGATCTGATAACTGGTAACCTTACTTGTATTTCCCTTTTTATCCTTTTTCTCTTTTGATATTTTATCGATTTTTTTCTTTTTTCCTTTATATTCCACAGTAACATTATTCAGCTGGTCATTTTTAAGAGTGACAAGTGATTTACTCCAATAATTCTGTGCAGACTGATTAATTACATTATCCAGTGAAACCGAAGCCATTGTATGAATCTCATTTGACCCATCAATCTGTACATAATAAGATCCATCTGATCCCTGATTTCCAATTTTTAAGACCATATCCTTTTCAGTTCTTTCCTGTTTATCAGAATCAGAGGTTTCCGATTGCCGGCCATCCGAAGAAGAATCAGTATCAGAATCATCAGTTTTTTTGCTATCAGAAGTCTTTACTTCATAATAGTGAACCTTTACAGTATGAGACGGTTCTTTGAGCCCATATTGATCCAGATTGTCTTCGGAATCATCAACCATGCTGTCAAATTTCAAACCACTGATTGCAGTTTTTAGAGTGCCGACAGTCTCAGAAGCAGCTGTAGATCTTTTATCTTGGTTATCAGAAACATACCACTGTCCGCCGTCATCATCAGTATCCAAACTCATAAGTTCTGATTTATTTTTAATCTCTATTTTCATGATATTCGAATCCGTAATAGATGGATACTCCTCTTCCTTAATCAATTCCATGCTGCTCTCTGGAATTATGGAACTCAAGTCTGTACTGACCATATAGACTGTATTTGTATTGTTTTCCCTATTTATATAGGTATTATTCGTAGTCTTATTTTTCAATCCTACATTAATAGTTACCTCTTTATTATCTTTATCTTTCAATGTCAGCTGATTGACAGGAGTTTTTAATCCATATTCATCCAGATCCTTCACTTCTTTTATGGTCCTGTCTGATTTCAACTCTGCCATACTATTTACAATTGTAGTTATTTTAGAAGAATCAAGCTGAAGTTTCTGGTTCTGATCTTCAACCCAGGAATCATCATTTTTTGTAAATGAAGTTTCCTGCCCTTCCAGGTTAAAAGAGAGATAATTAATATCATCCGATTTCATATCGATAAGTACAGTCTCTTTTGCATCTTTCTTCGCAGCGTCGTCTTTTGTTTTATGATTCTTCATTTCGAAATATACACCAATCAAAAGCACTAAAACAAGCAGACAGAGCAGAGGCATCATCCATTGCTTTTTTTTCATCACTGCTTTCTCCTTCTCATCCAAATAACAAATCCGGCAATCAAACAGATCAGCGGTATCAGCACCATTGTTACAATGCTCCAGAATCCTGCATCACGAGCTGTCAGGCTCAGATTACCTGCCGTAAGGCTTTTGCTTGGAATCGTGACTGTCGGCGCTTCTTCAGTCTTACACAGGCTATTGACTGCGTTGGTAATCACAGTGGTATTTCCTCCGTTTACCAGTGTATCTGCATCATCACTTAACATTTCGGCTGATGAAAAGTATACCAATTGTGTCGTCTTGTCATCTTCGAGGTTTTCTGTAACGGAAATTCCGACATCGAATTTTCCTTCCTCATCACCATCTGACTTTTCGGCAGTTATCTTTCCCTCATCATTTACCTTCTTTATATACGCCTGATCTGTCGTAGACATCAAACTCGTAATGGTAAGTGTATTTCTGTAATTATCTAATTTCTTTATTGCCTGAGCATTTGGTGCAAGAACATAAGTATCTTTTGAAAGTTCTGACGTTATATCTGAACTACTATCCAATTCCGGTATCAGATAATGCGGATACTTTGGAATATAGTGATTTGCATCTCCTTCAATCACAATCCCGTGATCTCTCTTCAAACCATAGTTGGTGAGAATCGATTCAAAGTTAGGCATGTCATCTTGATTAAATCCAGTAAAGAGTAATAGTTTTCCTCCATTTTCAAGATATTGAATCACTTTATCCGCTTCTTCTTTTGATAAATCTTTTCCCGGCGCCCCTATCATAAGAATACCCGCATCATCGGGAACTTTATCACTAGTCAGAAGATTTAAAGATTTAACCTCAATATTCGACTTTTCCAGAGATTTTGTCAAATTAGAGCCCATTTCAATTTCGTCATGTCCGGTAAGGTTATAGAGGACAGGCATGTTTTCATTTGTCACATAGTTTATCGCGCTTACTATCTGTCCTTCACCATCAAAGCCTGTTACCTGCTGTGACATTGATTGATAGTCAACCTGTGATTCATATAAATTTTCCCGGGTTAAGATCTTATTACGCCCCTCGGCCGCCACAATTACACTTCCGCTATCAATCGTATCCGAAGTATACTTAGCTGCAAATGTCGGATGAATATCAGGATCTATTTTCTCAACCTTGATTTTCTTCGATACTTCTTTGAAGTTATCCAAAAGTTTTGAGATATTATCATCTTCCGTACCGCTTTTAACATAATAATACAATGTCACCTTCTGAGAAAGATTTTTTACAGCCTTTTTCCCGTCATCACTCAATGAATACAATTTTTGAGCACTGGTATCAATCTGTGTCTTAGACGAAGGGATCTGTCCTATAATCAGATTCAATGCAACGATAACTGCAATCACGATCACTGTCATCAGAGAGGTATATGCTCCATGCTGCAGGTGTTTCTTATGTTCCTCGCCGGTAAAAGTATTTTTTATGCTCTTTTTTAAATTTACCTTTGAATCTTTTTTCTTTGATTTCATATTCTCCTCCTAATTCCAACGTCTCTTCGAAATTACCTGGTTTGCGAGGAAGAGGCAGATTATAATCACTGACAGGAAA
>ENA-UOOI01001137-UOOI01001137.1-fermentation-metagenome-genome-assembly--contig:-NODE-1137-length-29391-cov-3.831572_pt1 | contig 29391 bp, 26 predicted proteins | sample MGYA00245779_ERZ724027 | MGnify/ENA primary metagenome ERZ724027 (study PRJEB28704, sample SAMN03018318) | fermentation metagenome | biome: anthropogenic terrestrial biome; feature: soil; material...
GCCGAAGAACTGGCCGTGCTAAAGAGCACGTATCCCGAGCAGAGAATCTATCAGGCGGCAGCTCTATATGCGAGAGAAGGAAGTGATGAGGCCCTGCGTGAGAAGCTTCAGAAATTTCTAGGACTGCTGTCCGGATTTCGCATCAGGGTTCCCTATACTCCGATACACCAGCTGATAGAAGAAATTCTGGAGGATACCGGGTATGGGAATTATGCGGCAGCTATGCCTGCAGGACAGCAGAGGGCGGCAAACCTTGCCATGCTGGTGGAGAAGGCGGTGGAGTTTGAAGACACCAGTTACCGTGGATTGTTTAACTTTATCCGGTACATAGAAGAAATCCAGAAGTACGAGGTGGATTTCGGAGAAGTGAATATAAACGGCGAAGCGGAGGATACTGTGCGGATCATGAGCATCCATAAAAGCAAAGGTCTGGAGTTTCCGATAGTAATTTTGGCCGGAATGGGAAAGAAATTTAATTTTATGGACGCAAACCAGACAGTAGTACTGCATTCGAAACTTGGTATCGCCTCGGATGTGATTGACAGCAGAAAGAGAACGAAGGAACCCACCCTGCTCAAGCAGGTAATCCGTCAGAGAATGACGAAGGAGACACTGGGAGAAGAGTTGCGTATCCTGTATGTGGCTCTTACAAGAGCGAAGGAAAAGCTGATTTTATGCGGAACCGGAGATCTGAAAAAAAGGGTTGAAAGCTGTGGATATCTTATCTATTCCGGAGACGGTCATCTGTATTATGGAAAACTGATTCAGGCAAAGTGTTATTTTGACTGGGTGCTGCCTGCCCTCGCGGGACATCCCTGCTTTCGAGGCCTCTTTGATATGTTTCAGGTGCCCATGGGAAGAGAGGTTTCTCTGGCAGACGAGAATGCCGGATTCCATATGCGAGTGGTCACGCCGGCTTCGCTTGTGACTTCCGAAATATTCACCAGGATGGATCGAAAAGTGAAGAAACAGGAGCTTTTGCAGTGGGATGAGAATACAGTGTATGATGCAGATGCGGGAAAGATGCTGGAGGAGAGATTCTCCTATGTATACCCGTATCGACAGCTGGCAGATATTCCTGTCAAAATGTCAGTATCTGAACTAAAAAGAACCGGGGAGGATGATTCCGGAGATGAACTTTATTATGAACCGGATCAGATACCATATATTCCGAAATTTATGCGGGAAGAAGAGGATGAGGAAGGCGGAGCCGCCAGAGGAACCGTCTATCATAAAGTATTTGAGAATCTGGATTACCTGCGACTGACCGGAACAATAGAAAAGCCGTACGCTGAGCTGAAACGACAGATTGACGAAATGGCCGAGGATAAGAAACTGTCCGAAAACGATGCAGAGCGTGTATGGATTAAGGACTTCGTACAGTTCCTCCATACGGATATCGGGAGAAGGATGTGCCGGGCAGGTGCTGCCGGAAAACTGTTTCGTGAGCAGCCGTTTGTTATGGGAATACCCGCCTCAGATGTTAACGCAGAATGGCCAACAGAAGAACTGGTCCTTGTTCAGGGAATTATAGATGCCTATTTTGAAGAGGAAGGACAGCTGGTTTTGGTTGATTATAAGACAGACCGTGTGAGCGGTCCTGATGGAAATGAGCTTATTGTGAGGTATCAAAAGCAGCTCTTATACTATAAGAAGGCCCTGCAGCAAATTACCGGAAAAAAAGTAAAGGAGACGGATATCTACTCTGTACGCCTGGGTAGGAAAATCGAGATCAGTAATTAAAAAAATTTTGAAATCTCTTGACAAATTATATAAACCATAATACTATATAACATATAATATTAGACGGAGAATATGGTGTACGGCTGCGTGCGCACGAAGTGCGGAGCAATCCGTACGATCCCAGACTCTGATCAGGAAGTCAGGAGTGATAATATGGTTTTTAATACCGGTGCCGCACTTTTGGATGCGATTGTGCTGGCGATTGTCTCCAGAGAGAAGCAGGGCACCTATGGATATAAGATTACGCAGGATGTAAGAGGTGTCATAGACATATCAGAGTCCACGCTGTATCCGGTGCTTCGAAGGCTACAGAAAGATGAATGCCTGATGGTCTATGATATGAAATTTGACGGAAGAAATCGCAGATACTATAAGCTGACTGAAAAAGGTGAGGTTCAGCTGCGTCTGTATAAAATGGAGTGGAAAAGTTATTCTAAGAAGATCAGTTCGTTATTCGAAGAAGGAGGGGAGGTTTAATTATGAACAGAACAGAATTTATGGATCAGCTGGAACGTCTGCTCTGCGACCTTCCTGAGAATGAGAAAGAGGATGCACTTGAATATTATCATGATTATTTTGATGATGCCGGTCCAGGAAATGAAGGACTGATCATACAGGAACTGGGCAGTCCCGGCAAAGTGGCGGCGGGGATTCGTGCAAGTTACCGCGGGGACTATGCGGACCGGGGCCAGTACACGGACAATGGTTACCGCGATCATGAAACCTCACAGGAGAACCCGATATCAGCAGTGCCGGCAGGCTCAGGATGCGAAGACAGAGATCATGGCCGGAAAAAGCGCGGTGTTGGCGGATGGTTTCTCATAATCCTTCTGCTTATCATACTTTTGCCGTTAATCTTCGGTATTACGGGCGGAGTTTTTGGTATTCTGGCGGGCCTTTGTGCTGCAGTACTGGCGTTATTCCTTTCTGGATTTATCTTTGCGGGAGTTGGAATCGCCCTTGTGGTAAAAGGAGTAATCACCGCGGTCACTTCGCTGGGGAGCGGATTTTTGATGACTGGGGTCGGGCTGGTCCTCTTTGCAGTCGGACTGGTCCTGATCGTATTCTTTGTATGGCTTTTGTTTAAGATACTTCCAAATGGATTTCGCGGACTGATGAACCGGCTGTCCAGGATCTTTCATCATGGAAAGGGAAGAGATGACGAAGGAGGAGGTGCAGATCAATGAAAAAGTGGAAAAAGGTGCTCCTGATTATCAGGGGTACTGCACTGGTACTTGGTATCTGCTGTATCGTCCTGGGGTTTATACTCGGGGGAAGTACAAAAGCGATTGAAAATGCCACGGGAGATTATTTTGATTTCAGAATTGGAAATCATGGCCTTGAGTTTTGGGGTAATCGGTGGAATAATGATGATATAAGTTCAACGGATGCTGAGAATAAGGAGTTTTCTGATATCACTGAGATGGACATTGAATCGAAGTACAGCGAAGTAATCATGAAAGGATATGCCGGATCGACAATTAAAGTCTCTGCGCAGAAGGTTTCTCCGCGTAAGTATTCTATGAAGAATGACAATGATGTGCTTACGATTACAGATCATACAGCCAGGTCATCGAATTCGCCTAAGATCACAATCCAGATACCGACTGATTATAAGTTTGACGATGTAGATATTAATGTGTATGGAGGTAAGGTTACCATAGACGAACTGAACACGGATGAGTTTGATGCCGATATTGGCGCCGGTAAACTTCAGGTGACGGGGAAACTTACTTCACCGGATGTTTCCTGTGAAGTGGGGGCGGGATCCATTGATCTGCGCCTGCTGGAATCCTCTGATGTGAGTCTCGAATGCGGCGCCGGAGAGATTAAGACATGTGTGTACGGAAAACAGTCAGATTATTATCTGGAAGGTGACTGTGGAATTGGAGAGATCCAATTTGGAACGGAGAAATTTTCCGGAAATACGCAGAATATTGAATTTGGTTCAGGAAATAATGAAATTGACGCTGACTGCGGAGTAGGCCATATAGATATCCGCTTTCAGGACAATAAGATTTGAGAATTCTTGATTATAAAAATGGAAAGGAAGTAAAGATATGGATAAAAATAAAAGATTATATCGCTCATCTGCAAATTATATGATATGTGGTGTGTGCGGCGGAATTGCAGAGTATTTCAACATTGATCCGACGCTCATCCGACTTGCATGGGTAATCTTAAGTATCTTCAGCGTGGGAGGCGGAATCATAGCCTATATCGCAGCTGCGATCATTATACCGAAATAAGACGGGCAGGCGTATAATTTAGTTCGATCTGGCAACACTCCTAGATAGTTAAACAATATCAACTTGGAAGAGAACATAGAAAGGTGTGTGGCATTTATGGGAAGTAAAAAAGAAAAGAAGGTCGATCTAAATAATCTGACATCTGAGGAAGTTATGAAATACGAAATTGCGAATGAACTTGGACTGCTTGACAAAGTCGTAGACAGCGGCTGGAAGACCCTGACAGCAAAAGAGACCGGCAGGATCGGCGGATTGATTACAAAGCGCAAAAGAGAGGCAAAAGCAGAGCAGAATACGCAAAAGGCCGAAGAAAATGAAATGAAATAAAATATAAAATAAAAAAGAGCAGGACGACTTTGAGTGATATGATACCCCGAAATTTTCACCAAGTCTTTCCGGCTCTTTTTTTATTACCAGCTTTACTTTATAACTTTAAAGCGATATAATGTCACATAAACAAATCCATTGATACATAATCGAAAATGACAGTAATAGTAAAATGATACAGCAAATGAGGAGGATGCAAAACATGTACTCAAGTAAAATGTACGAGCTTGGAGCCAAACCGAATGTAATCAGGAAAATTTTTGAATACAGCCAGAAGAGAAGTGCAGAAATCGGAGAGGAAAATGTCTTCGATTTCTGTATCGGAAATCCGAATATACCGGCACCGGAGGGCTTTCATCAAGCGATCCGTGAGCTTTTAAGCCAGATGGATGATTACTCTTTACACGGTTATACATCGAATGCGGGCGATCAGGAGGCCAGAAGGGCAATTGCCGACAATCTGAACGCAAGATACCAGACTTCTTTCCACAAAGATAATCTTTATATGACCTGTGGGGCAACGGCTTCTCTGAAGATCTGTGTCACTGCCATGTGCGAAGATGAGGATGAATTTATTACATTTACACCATTTTTCCCGGAATACAGGATATTTGTGGAAACCGCGGGTGCCTGTCTCGTCACGGCTGAGACAGATCCTGACAGTTTCCAAATCGATTTTGATAAACTGAAGGCAGCTTTTACGGGACATACGAAGGGGATTATTATTAATTCACCAAATAACCCATCCGGGGTTGTATTCAGCGAAAAATCTATTATTAAACTGGCGGCACTGCTGAAAGAGAAATCGGCAGAGTACGGTCACCCGATTTTTCTGATCTCGGATGAACCCTACAGAGAGCTGGTATATGATGGGCTTAGAATACCATTTCTGACGAAATACTATGATAACACAGTTATCTGTTATTCATTCAGCAAATGTATGTCGGTTCCCGGTGAACGAATCGGCTATATTCTGGTTCCGGATGAGATGGAAGATCATAAGCACATCTATGCTGCCATCTGCGGTGCCGGCCGCGCACTGGGATACGTATGTGCACCCAGCCTGATGCAGCATGTGATAGCAAGATGCGCCGGCGAAGTCGCAGATGTAGAAATTTACAGGAAGAACCGGGATTTTATGTATCAGGCACTGACTTCGTATGGTTATGAGTGCGTTTATCCAAACGGAGCTTTCTATATGTTTGTAAAAGCAATGGAGAAAGACGCATCGGCTTTCTGTGAAAAGGCAAAAGAGGAGGAACTCCTTCTGGTGCCCGGCGACAGTTTCGGCTGTCCCGGATATGTACGGATATCATACTGTGTTCCGATGGAACGAATCAGACGTGCACTTCCGGCATTTCAGGCACTGGCTGAAAGGTATCGAAAATGATACTGGTAAAATTCAGTAAAGTATTATATACTAATAGGCGTAAGACAACGAAGTACACGATTAGATTAAGGAGCTTTTTACATGAATGAAACGAAAGTTACCGATACAGTCCGGTATATAGGAGTCTACGACAGGACTCTGGATCTGTTTGAAAGTCAATATGCAGTTCCTTTTGGAATAACTTATAATTCGTATGTGATATTAGATGAAAAGATTGCGGTTATGGATACGGTAGATGAACGTGCTACCGGGCCATGGATCTCTAATCTCAGAACAGTTTTGAATGGAAAGAAACCGGATTATCTGGTGATTTCTCATATGGAACCGGATCATGGTGCGAATGTAAAATATCTGGCTGAGTTATACCCCGAAATGAAGCTTGTTGCAAATGTGAAGGAATTTGCCATGATTGAACAATTTTTTGGCGTGGATTATAAAGAAAGAGGGGTTATAGTCAAAGAAAATGATACTCTGAGTCTTGGAGAGCATACGCTGCGGTTTTTTATGGCACCCATGGTTCACTGGCCGGAAGTGATGGTCACGTATGAGCAGTCAGAACAAATCTTGTTTTCTGCCGATGCCTTCGGAAGATTTGGAGGGCCGGATCCGAACGGGGAATGGGCAGATGAAGCCAGGAGATACTATATTAATATCGTTGGAAAATACGGCAGACAGGTTCAGAATCTCCTGAAGAAACTTTCCGGAATTCCGGTTTCTAAGATTTGTTCACTGCATGGAGCCGTGATTGACTCAGATATAGACTATTATCTGGAAAAATATGATACATGGAGTAGTTACAGACCGGAAGATCAGGGGGTTTTCATCGCCTATGCATCTATTTACGGGCATACAAAGGCTGCCGCTTATCAGCTGGCGGATATATTAAAGAAACAGGGGAGTAAGACTGTCCTCTGTGATCTGACAAGAGAAGATGTCTCAGGAGCAGCTGCGAATGCTTTTCGCTATGATAAGATGGTACTCGCATGCTCGACCTATGATGCAGGCCTGTTTCCGCCAATGGAGACATTTCTCCACAGGCTGAAAGTGAAAAATTATCAGAATAGAAAGATTGCGCTTATAGAGAACGGAACCTGGGCACCGCAGGCCGGAAAACTTATGCGGGCATATATGGAGTCTATGAAAGATGTAACGTTCTGTGACACCGCCGTGTCAATCAAGTCTGCACTGAAAGCGGAGAACATAGAAGATATAGAAACTCTGGCAAAAGAATTACTGGAAAGAGGGAAATAAAGATGTATCTATGCTGCCTGTGTCCGAGAAACTGTAATGTGGACCGTGACCAAAAGACAGGCATCTGCGGAATGCCGGATAGGATCTATCTGGCAAGAGCGGCGCTGCATACTTGGGAAGAGCCGTGCATTTCCGGGAAGACGGGTTCCGGGACGGTTTTTTTCGCCGGGTGTAATCTGCACTGTGTATACTGTCAGAACTATGAAATTGCCCATGCGGCCGCCGGAAAGGAAGTACCTCCGGAGCGGCTGGTGGATATCTTCTTTGAACTGCAGGAAAAGGGGGCGGCCAATCTGAACCTGGTGACCCCGACACATTATGTTCTTCAGATAATTTCTGCGGTAAAAGAAGCCAGAAAGCGCGGTCTTAGGATACCAATTGTCTATAATACCAGCGGATATGAGAATGTAGATACACTGAAGATGCTTGAGGGGGTCGTCGATGTTTATCTGACTGATTTTAAATACTGGGAGGAACAGACTGCCTGGAAGTATTCGAAGGCACGTGATTATCCCCGGGTGGTGAAGGCAGCAGTGGAAGAGATGGTGGTACAGGCCCCGCGTCCGGTATTTGATCAGAAGGGTATGATGCAGAAAGGTGTTATTGTCCGGCATCTCCTTCTTCCCGGCCATGTCCGCGAAGCAAAAAATGTAGTGAAATATCTTTATGAGAGCTACGGCCCGCAGATCTATCTGAGTCTGATGAATCAATATACGCCCTCTGACAGGTTACAAGACAGATATCCTGAAATCGCCAGAAAGACCACAAAAAGAGAATACAATAATCTGATTAACTATGCCTGTGATCTTGGGGTAGGACAGGCATACATTCAGGAGGGAGATACCGCAGATGAAAGCTTTATACCCAGTTTCAATTATGAGGGTGTGTAGTTTTTCTAATCCGATGCAGGGCGAAGACAGTAATGATAACCCCCAGGATCATGGCGAGAAAGTTCAGGTAATCGTCAAAATAAGTGCTTTCCAGGTCTGTCAGCCATGTCCCGAAGAAGTTAAAGAATGCATGAAAGGTCATGCTGGCAAGAAGAGAGTTGTACCGTTTTACGAGATAACCAAGTAAGATGCCCAGCAGGAAAGCGTAGATTCCCTGAACAACGTTCATATGAAAAATCCCAAACAAAAGTGCCTGCAGGATATTTGCAGCCCAGAAAGGAGCACCGGCTCTTCGAAATAAATTCATGGTGAGACCTCGAAAGGTCAGCTCTTCTACAAGCGGCGGCAGGACCAGGGTTGAAATGAACCAGAGGACCGAATAGTTTAACATTCCGGAATTTTCTACAAGGTTATTGTAATTGTTAAGAGAATCCGGAATAAACATGGAAAATAAAATAAATAACAGGCTTAAACTGTGGCTGACTCCGAGTGCAAGCAAAGCGACCGGGCCGATGGAGGCAGGGCCAAAAGAACTTCTTTTGGAACCTGTTTTTTTTCTGTATATTCCAAAATAATACCAGCAGGCGACAGGGATGAGGGCACAGATGTACATAATCACAGAAATCAGGTTCAGGTATTCTGCCTCACTGAGAGTTGCAGCCGGTCCCAGGATCCTATGAATTAAATTCCGGGGAAACAATATCGGAATGACTGCAAGGATATTGGGTATCAGAAAAAAGATTCCTATTACCATTAAAAGCGGAAGGCAGGCATATAAGTATTTACTGAGCTTCTTCAAATTCTATCTCCTTATATTCTTAAGTATTTTTTCATCAGTTTGTTTAATAATAAGTATATCATAAATATGGAAATTAATTAATAACAAAAATAACCCTATATCTTTGCGAATTAATTTGAATGAAAATGATTGAATTTAATTAGGATTAGATTTATAATTAAAATGTAATCAAAAACAATCAAACTTGAAAGGAAAAAAACAATGGTCTTTACGGTAACCTTTAACCCTTCTCTTGACTATGTTGTTGCGATCGATGACTTTCAGTTAGGTATGACGAATCGTACGACATCAGAACAGTTTTATCCGGGGGGAAAGGGAATTAATGTTTCTGTTATGCTAAAACATCTGGGTGTGGAGAATACGGCACTTGGCTTTATCGCCGGTTTTACCGGAGATGAAATCAGTCGTAAGGCACAGGAAGTTGGAGTGAATTCCCGATTTATCCGGGTTGACGGAGGAAACTCAAGGATCAACCTAAAGCTGCGAACAAATGAAGGGACAGAGATCAATGGGCGAGGACCTTTTGTTTCAGCGGAAAAGGTTGAAAAGCTTTTGAAAAATCTGGATGAAATACAAGACGGAGATGCTTTGGTTTTGGCCGGAAGCATAGCTGAATCCGTTCCGGACAGCATTTATCGTGATATTCTGAAACGAATTGATGGCAAAAAGGTTCTTACCGTTGTAGATGCGACGGGGGATCTGCTGGTCAATGTACTGGAATATCATCCTTTTCTGATAAAGCCTAATCAGCATGAATTAGAGGAAGTTTTTCAAATTAAGATTACAGACAAGAGTGATATCATTTATCATGCCAGGCTGCTGCAAAAGAAAGGTGCTAAGAACGTTCTGGTCTCATTGGGAGGAAAGGGTGCCATCCTCGCTGCCGATGACGGCAAAGTGTACGATGCAGCAGCGCCAAAGGGACAATTAATTAATGGAGTCGGAGCAGGTGATTCTATGGTTGCCGGATTTTTAAGTGGATGGATGGAGAGACATGATTATCAGCATGCATTCTACATGGGAGTGGCAGCCGGAAGTGCAAGTGCATTCTCAGAATACCTGGCCGGGAAAGATGATATAGAACGAGTTTATCGCCAGATTGTGAAGGAGGATATGTGATGAAAATTACAGATTTGCTGGACAAAAGAAGTATTGATCTGAATGGGACGCCTCATAGCAAAAAAGAGGCACTGGATCAGATGGTTGACCTTATGGTCCGATCAGGAAAAATCAATGATAAGGAAGAATACCGCAGGCTCGTATACGCGCGGGAAGAAGAAAGCACGACAGGAGTCGGTGAAGGTATCGCAATTCCCCATGGAAAAGGTGATGCGGTAAACAGTCCGGGGCTGGCGGCAATGGTGGTGCCAGAGGGCGTCGATTTTGAATCTCTGGATAAAGAACCTGTAAACCTGATCTTTCTTATCGCGGCGCCAAACACGAAAGATAATATTCATCTTGACGTTTTAAGTAAGCTGTCGGTACTGATGATGGATGAAGAGTTTTCTCATGCACTTCGCCATGCCGCTTCTGTAGAGGAATTCATGAAGATTATTGACGATGCTGACACCGAAGAGAACGTGGCTGATGTGGTACCGGAAGAAAAATCAGGACATGGTAAAATTCTGGGAGTTACATCCTGCCCGACAGGTATCGCCCATACCTATATGGCGGCAGAGGCAATTGAAAAAGCTGCCAGGGCGAGAAATTGTTCTGTGAAGGTTGAAACACGCGGCTCCGGAGGGGCGAAGGATGTCCTTACACAGGCTGATATTGAAGAGGCCGACTGTATCATAGTAGCTGCAGATGCGCCGGTTCCGATGGAGAGATTTCATGGCAGGAGGCTGATCGAAGTGCCTGTTTCGGAAGGGATAAGCAAGGCCGACGCTTTGGTCGAGAAGGCTTTGTCTGGTGAAGTTCCAATCTATAAGGCCGGCAGAAAAGAGGACGGTACATCAGATTATCCGGAAAAGAACGGCAGTATCGGACATCAGATTTATACCTGGCTTATGAATGGAGTGTCTCATATGCTTCCCTTCGTTGTTGGCGGTGGGATTTTAATTGCACTGTCTTTCCTGATCGATGGATTAAGTATCGATATCAATTCTCTGCCGGCTGATACTCGCGCTGATTTTGGCAGGATAACACCGGTCGCGAGATTGTTAAAAGATACCGGTGATACAGCGTTCGCTTTTATGTTTCCGGTTTTAGCGGGGTTCATTGCCATGGCAATCGGAGATCGTCCGGCCCTGGCACTGGGTTTTGTGGGGGGCATGATTGCTGCTCAGGGCAAGTCGGGATTCCTGGGTGCTCTGGTTGTGGGATTTGCAGCCGGATATATTATTCGTGCCTTGCGTAAGTTATGTGAAAAGCTTCCCCAGGCGATCGAAAAAATTGCACCGGTTCTCATCTATCCCGTATTTGGAATATTGATCATTGGAATACTTATGAATTTTGTTGTTGAACCGGTTATGGGCGGAATCAACACTGCATTAAGTAACGGACTGGCCGGAATGGGAGGATCCAGTAAGATATTATTAGGTGCTCTTCTTGGGGCTATGATGGCAATCGACATGGGCGGTCCGTTCAATAAAGCGGCTTATGTATTTGGAACGGCTTCTATTGCTTCCGGAAATTACGATGTGATGGCGGCAGTTATGGTCGGCGGGATGGTTCCGCCTTGTGCGATTGCACTGGCAACCATATTATTTAAGAATAAATTTAATAAAGAGGAACGGGAGAACGGCCCGATGAACTTCATCATGGGACTGGCATTTATAACCGAGGGTGCTATTCCCTATGCGGCATCTGACCCGCTGCATGTTCTGCCTGCCTGCCTGATTGGTTCAGGAGTGGCAGGAGCACTGTCCATGTTATTCAAGTGTACACTTATGGCACCCCACGGCGGAATTTTTGTCGTCCCTGTTGTTGGAAATGCCCTTATGTATCTGGTGGCTCTGGTTGTCGGAACACTGGTGAGCGCATTCCTTTTGGGATTATTTAAGAAAAAAGTAGTATCATAACAAGTAGTACTATAAACAGATAGAGGAGAAAAGCGATGAAAGAATTTAAGTATGTGATAACAGATCCGGAAGGAATTCATGCACGACCTGCCGGTATGCTGGTGGCGGAAGCAAAGAAATTTAATAGTAGTATTAAGCTTTCAAAAGGTGAAAAAGGTGCAGACTGTAAAAGAATATTCGGAGTAATGGGACTGGGTGTTAAAAGCGGTGAGGAGGTTTTATTTACAATAGAAGGGGATGATGAAGATGCTGCTTATGATGCAGTCCGGGAATTCATGAGCGAGAATTTATAATTGCACAGCAGGCACTAAAAAGGAGAACGCTATGAAGAATTATCAGGGTAAAGCAGTTGTCAGAGGAATTGCAATTGGGAAACTCTATGTTTATAAAAAAGGTGAGCAGAAGGTGAAACGGGAAAAGATCACTGATTCGGATCAGGAGGTTCGCCGTTATATAGAAGCACGCGATAAGGCATCTCAACAGCTTGGGAAGCTCTATGACAAAGCCCTCTTAGAAATAGGTGATGCCAATGCTGAAATTTTCCAGGTGCATCAGATGATGCTGAACGATGATGATTATAATGAATCCGTGGTAAATATTATTCGGACTCAGAGTGTGAATGCGGAGTATGCGGTAGCCTCTACCAGTGATAACTTTTCTCAGATGTTTGCTGTGATGGATGATGACTACATGAGAGAGAGGGCCGCAGATGTGAAGGACATATCAGAACGCGTCCTTTCTATTCTTGGCGGACACAAGAGTGATGCATTTAAGATGACGGAGCCTTCGATCATCGCTGCCGATGATCTGGCACCGTCAGAGACGGTACAATTAGATAAGGATATGGTCCTGGCATTTGTTACTTCCAGGGGGTCTGTCAATTCCCATACAGCGATTCTGGCAAGGACGATGGGAATTCCTGCGCTGATAGGTACCGGTATCCCGGTGGAACAGCTGGTGGATGGAACAACAGCAGCCGTTGATGGATTTCATGGAGCTATCTATATTGATCCGGATGAAGAGAAATTGAAAGAGATGAGGGGGCTTCAAGAGGAAGATAGGAAAAGGAAAGAACTTCTGCAGTTAATAAAAAATAAAGAAACTGTGACACTTGACGGAAAGAAAATTATGCTTTATGCGAATATAGGTGATATTAAGGACCTTGCCCTAGTGCGTCAAAATGATGCGGGAGGTATTGGGCTGTTCCGCAGTGAGTTTATCTATCTGAATCACGATCAGTATCCTACCGAAGAAGAGCAGTTTCAGATTTATAAAACAGTAGTGGAAACGATGGCAGGTAAAAAAGTGATTATTCGCACACTGGATATTGGTGCAGATAAGCAATGTGATTACTTTAAACTGAAACCGGAAGAAAATCCGGCTTTAGGGTATCGGGCAATCCGTATCTGCCTTAGTCGTCCGGAATTGTTTAAAACCCAGCTGCGTGCGCTGTTCCGGGCAAGTGCTTACGGGAATCTGGCAATTATGTATCCGATGATAACATCTGTCTGGGAAGTACAGAGAATTAAAAAAATTGCAGAGGAGGTCAAGGAGGAACTGAGTGAGCAGGGAATCAGCTATGGGCAGCCGCAGCAGGGGATTATGATTGAGACACCTGCGGCAGTTATGATCAGTAAGGAACTTGCTTCCTATGTTGATTTTTTCAGCATCGGAACCAATGACCTGACACAATATACACTCGCAGTTGACCGCCAGAATCCTCAGCTTGACGATTTTTATGATCCACACCATCCTGCAATACTTAAAATGATCCAAATGGTAGTAGAGAATGCCCATCTTATGGGCATATGGGCCGGAATATGCGGAGAACTTGCTGCTGATCCGGAACTGACGAAAGAGTTTCTGGCTATGGGAATTGATGAACTGTCTGTCTCACCCGGCAGCATACTTCCTATTCGAAAGACTATTCTGGAGACCAATATCGAATCATATAAGAAAGACGGAAATGATAAGGCAGGAAAGACATGCTGACTGAAAAGCGTTATGATGTGATTCTGGATTTACTGGAAAATAAAAGGACAGTCACAGTGACGGAGCTGACGGGACTGCTTCATGCCTCAGAGTCTACGATAAGACGAGATCTGAATGCGCTGGACCAGGCTGGAAAACTAGTGAAAGTATTCGGTGGAGCAGTTGCAGTAGATATGCCATTTCATCCGGAGGAGCCATCAGTTGCCCAGAAGATGAAATTAATGCAGGAGGAAAAAAAGCATATTGCAGGATATGCGGCAGATCTGATTGAACCCAATGATTTCATATATCTTGATGCAGGCACTACGACAGGTTTTTTGATTGACTCTATTGTCGGCAAGAAAGTGACAATTGTCACGAACGCTGTGGACCATGCCAGGCGGCTGGCGGCAGCGGGAATGCGGGTACTTTTGATTGGCGGGGAACTGAAGGGAACGACGGAGGCGGTCGTTGGCAATCTAGCGATATTAAGTCTTCAGGATTATCATTTTAGTAAAGGATTTTTCGGAACAAATGGTTTAAGTAAAAAAGAAGGACTGACAACTCCGGACTACAATGAAGCCGTTGTGAAAAGGACTGCTCTGAATTCTTGCCGGGAACGTTATGTACTGTGCGATTCGACTAAGTTTGGCAATATAAGCTCCGTTACTTTTGCTCCAATAGATACGGTTAAAATAATCACAGACAAAACACCTGATAAAACATTTGCAGAATATAAGAATATAATTACTGCTAATTAGGGAACGAACATTCATCTGACAGAACCATCCTGTTTGGCTTGACACTCTTGGAAAACTACATTATAGTAAGAGAAACATTTACTTCCGGGTTGTTATTTTTTGGAGGAGAATATCAGATGAAAATTACAGAAATTAGAATAGGGGAAATATCAGTACCTTTAAAAACACCATTTAAAACTGCTCTTCGGACAGTTGACAGTGTGGAGGATATCATTGTTGAGATTCACACGGATTCGGGCCAGATAGGTTTTGGAGAAGCTCCGCCGACCGGAGTGATCACAGGAGACACAAAAGGCGCTATTATTGGAGCACTGAAAGATCATATTATTAAAAGCATTGTGGGACTGGATATTGAAAATTTTGAGGAGATCATGCTCAGACTTGATTCCTGCATCATAGGAAATCACAGCGCAAAAGCCGCTGTCGATATTGCTCTTTACGATCTGTATGGTCAGTTGTATCAGGCACCTCTTTATAAAATGCTTGGCGGATATCAAAAAGAGATTATTACGGATATCACAATCAGTGTCAATTCACCGGAGGAGATGGCAAGAGACAGTATTGACGCAGTAAGGAGAGGATTTAAAACACTTAAAATTAAAGTCGGAAAAGACGCATCCACGGACCTCAGGAGAATGAAAGCAATCCGAGAAGCGGTTGGATACGATGTTAAACTTCGAATTGATGCAAACCAGGGATGGACACCAAAAGAGGCCGTTAAAGTTCTCACAAATATGGAAGATGCCGGACTGGGGATTGAGTTTGTCGAACAGCCTGTGAAAGCTCATGATATTGAAGGAATGAAGTTTGTAACGGATCATGTCGCGATACCGGTTCTGGCAGATGAAAGTGTATTCTCTCCACAGGACGCGCTCATGATTCTAAATCGGCATGCCGCAGACTTTATCAATATCAAGCTGATGAAAACAGGTGGTATTCACAATGCACTTAAGATCTGTTCTATCGCAGAAGTTTATGGGGTGGAATGCATGATCGGATGTATGCTTGAGGCAAAGGTCAGCGTGAATGCAGCAGTCCATCTTGCGGCGGCGAAGAGCATTATCACGAAGATTGATCTTGACGGGCCGGTACTCTGCAGTGAAGACCCTGTGGATGGAGGGTCTGTATTTGATGAATATCGAATTACACCATCCAAGGCACCGGGACTTGGTGTGACAAAAGTGAACGGGATTCGATATCTCGACTAAAGAAAGGAAATAGGACATGTTATTTCATTTACCCGCTATAGTCGGATTAGTACCGCTCATTATCTATATTGTTCTGTCTTTTAAAGATATTAATCCAGTGTTAAATGTTGGTATGTGCGTGATCTTGAGTGCGATTCTCACAAAACAGCCGTTCTCATCCTTTGGTGATGTACTGGCTGAATCTTTAGGGTCCTTTCTTGGAATCATAGGCTTTATCATCATGCTGGGTTCAGGACTGGGAGCAATTCTACAGAAAACAGGTGTAGCAGAATTTCTTGTCATGTCTCTCACAAAAAAAATAGGAGTAGACACAGAGAAGAAAGCGATCACAGTCACAATGATCAGTTCGCTTGTTCTGGTATCGCTTCTCGGCACACTTGCCGGTGCAAATGCGATTATTGCTCCGATTATTATTCCGCTTGTCGCGGCAATAGGTCTTACACCCTCCGTTGTTGCGGTGGTATTTATGGGAGCCGGACTTACAGGCATGTTTCTCGGCCCATATACACCCCAGGTTGTAACAATCATGGGACTGACAAAATTAAGCTATGCAAAGTATTTTCTGACTGTTGGCCTTCCTCTGGCCATCCTCGTCATGGTGATTACATTTATCATGGCAAATCGAATTCAGAAGAGAACAAAAGGTGTTTATGTATATGATGACGTCGAAGTGCCAAAGGGGGAGTATCAGCCGGCGCCCGGCGTGAAACGCGCATCCCTTGCATTTGCAGTGACAATGCTGGCACTGATCGCATATGGAATTAAACTGCAGAGCGGTTCAACTTACGCAATTCTGGTTATTGTGGTGACAGCTGTCATCACTGGTTTTGCAGGGGGATTGAAGGCAGATGATCTTGTCAATACATTTGTAAAGGGATGTTCAAAGATGATGTGGCTTTTTATCATGTTTGTGCTCTTTAATCCTTTTATCAACTTTATTGCCGATGCAGGTGCATTCGAAGCACTCGTATCTCTGCTGAAACCACTTCTTAAATCGCAAAGCAAAGTTGTGTTTTCATTTGTTGCGACTCTGACGGGAATTTTTGGAGTCGGAGGAGCGGCGACGGCCGATAATATTGTTATGGATAATATGTTTAAGTCTATTGTTCAGGGGCTTAAGGTATCACCGTCACTCTGGGGAATGGTTCTGCTTGTCTCCGGACAGATTACGTCCTTTGCATATCCGGAGGCAGATATGGTCGGCCAGATGGGTCTGGCGAGATCTAAGGATATGAAGAACCTTGTAAAATATGGACTTGTAGTCACAGCCTGCTCAGTAGTACTCGTTGTGATCAGAGCATTCTTTGACTAAACAAACGGAAAGCGGATTTGAAAATGTTAGAAAATAAGATTAATGAATTTATAGCTGCACAGGATGGAAATACAGCTGTATACGTAAAGAATTTTAAAACCAATCAGGAAATAAAAATTAATGAGAAGATGTTGTTTCCATCCGCCAGTACAATTAAGTTAACAATTATGGCAGAGATATTCCGCAGAGTCGACAGAGGTGAGCTCAATTTAGATGATAAGATTGAGATTAATGAGAACATGGAAACCGGCGGTGACGGCATATTAAAAGAACTGGACTATGGCCACAGGTTTACGATCAGAGAGATTATGACTTTGATGATTATATTAAGTGATAATATGGCGACAAACATACTGATTGATTTGCTGGGAATGGACCGTGTTAATAAAACCATAAAAGAGCTGGGACTGAAGGATACAAAGCTTCAGAGAAAAATGATGGACAGTCAGGCTGTAGAAGAGGGAAGAGATAACTTCATTACAGCGGAAGATGCGGCCCATATCCTGGAACTTATTTACAGGGGAAAATGTATCAGTAAAAAATGCAGTGAACAGATGATTGAAATCCTAAAAAAGCAGCAGGTTCGCGGTCGTCTGGATCTATATCTTCCGGAAGAGGTTGTGATCGCTCATAAGACAGGCGATCTTGATCTCCTGGAGCACGCTGTAGGGATCGTATATCTTCCGAATGTGGAGTATATGATTTGCGTTCTGACCAATGAAGTCCGGACAAATAAGGACGGACGCGAGATCATAGGAAAAATTTCCAAGATGGTCTATGACGAATTTTCAAAGTAAGAACTCTATAATTTCTGGCTGTACAGCTTTTTTATTGTTTTAGATACCTGATCAAGGTCGCCGTTTCCCACAGTGATATCACAGGCATCTCCATAACCGCCGAAGCTTATGACCTTTTGCAGATTCAGCTTTTTCTGCAGATAATGATTCATATTTTCTTTTCGGGCATTCCTGCACAGAATATGCAGGAGTGCCTGATCCTTATAATCACTTCTTTTCAGGACAAAACGACAGTTTCGGTCCAGATCTACCCTTTTCAAATCACTGATAAGAGATTTTAAACGGTCGGTATTATCCAGCAGAGTAAATGAAATCACATTTTGATTTTCAGGCCTTTTTCCGCGGATATAATTGTGAAGCGGGGAAATGCGCTGCTTCTCATAATATTCTCTCTGCTGCGTAGTCTTAAATTCCAGGTAATAAATAAGCAGCACGTCGTCTACAATCACATTCTCAAAAAAATGAAAATTCTCTTCCGCCAGAAGCTGTTCGATTTTTGATGCGGTCTGCTGACTCATCATATATTTTAGCAGATACTGGTTTTTACCGATATCATAGAGAACTGCTCCGTCCATGGCGATGACTGGCAGCTTCAGATGAATATTCTCGGCATCTTTGAGAACTGCTGCAGGAGTGTGACTGGTGGAGAGCGTGAAGTTTGCGCCCGTGTCAATCAGATAGTTCAGCTCCCTTGTAGTATAAGCACTCGGAATGCTTTTTTTCGATAAAAGAATCTGGTCAAGTCCAGAGATAAAGAGGATATCTTTTCTCTTCTTCTGTGGAATATGGATCCAGTTTATAACATAGGACAGAAAAATGCCAAAAAGAGTATCCAGAAATCGAAATAGGACAAACAGAAACGGACCTCCTGAGCTGTCTCTGGATACCACTGTTGCGCTTAAAAATACAACGCAGGAAATATAGGAGGCTGTTTTCATATGAAAGAGTACGGTTACATAGATAATGGCTGTGATACAGACAATCACACTGATCAGATAAATGAAGCTTTCTCTTGTAAATGCAGGTATACGGACCTCAAGCAGTGTCAGAAATGCCGCGAATGTTGCACCGACCGTAGTTCCAAAGGCGCGGTTTCGTGCAGTCCTTTTGCTGTTGGTCAGATCTGACTGCATGGATAATATTGACGCAATCATTGCGTAAAAAGGACTTCTTCCCAGGTGTAAAATCCGAAATAAGAACATGATGAGAAAGGCAGTTATGGCTGTCTTAATGATACGAAGTCCTATTACCGGAATTGAATTTGAATTCATCTAATTTCCATCTCCCTTACTGTTACGCCGGTATTGACTCGGCGAACAATTCATCTGCTGTCTGAATACCCGGGCAAAATATCCCGAGCTTTAAAAAGCATATGGATATTTCAGTAATTGAAGTTGTGTCATGGGTAAGCAGCGGCAGACTTATACTTATTCTATAATACATCAGGTAGTCAAATAAAGAAATATCCATATGCTTTTTGAAAAAACGGCAGCATTCGCTTTCACACAGATGGATTTGCCCGGCAATATCGGATAATGTGATTTTTTCGCTGTAATGTTCCTGAATATAGGAGAGGATTGTTCTCAGCCTTTCGATATCTCTGGCAGAGTCCGCTTTATAAGTATTTTGGATCTGTTTTATATCCAGGTGGTCATAGATGGAAAGCCAGATTGCTCCAAGCAGCTGCTGGATCTGCATTTCAAACGAAATAGGGGGTTCCAGATAGATCTGATAGATCTGATGCAGGTATTTTAGTACTTTTCTGTGCCATAGGGTATTCTCACGAAAAACCAGAGATCCAATGGAGGGATTTGTCATGATGGGATTTACATATTTTCTCTGCAGCACGCTTCCCTCGAAACCATAGACGACGCGCGGATGAAAGGTGGTAGACAGATAGTAACAGTCTTCGTTGTCAATCATATGACCGGTATGAAGAGCATTAGAGTTGCAGAAGAGTCCGTCTCCCGGCGCGAGCACATATGTCTGATTATTGACCTGGTAACTGATATGTCCCTCCAGAATCAGTGTGATCTCTATCTCGTGATGCCAGTGCCAGGTAAACGCACCACGCTCGTAGCGCGATAATACTTCCTGACTGATAAAGACCGGGAAGTCATATCGGCCGTGTGATTTCATTTCTTTTTGCTTCTTATCTGTTATAAGCTGCATGCAAAAACAACCTTTCTCAATATAATGTCAGAAGATCCCAATATATTTATAGAATCATATCAATGATCTCATTATAATGAGATTAAGAAATGATTGCAAGTGTAATTGTTAAGGATCATTCTATAAGAACAGGAGGAGATGAAAATGGAATTAAATGAGATAAGAGACTATTTTGCCAAACAGTTTGGGGACGAGGGGGATATCAGAGGATATTTTGCCCCGGGGCGTGTCAATCTGATCGGCGAACATACCGATTATAATGGAGGGCATGTATTTCCCTGTGCTCTCACGATGGGAACATACCTTTTTGCAAGAAAGAGACAGGACAAAAAACTTCGTTTCTATTCCATGAATTTTGAGAGTGCGGGTGTGGTTGAATCTTCTTTAGATGAACTGGTACCGCAAAGTGAGGACGACTGGACCGCTTATCCTAAAGGGGTCGTGTGGACATTTGCAGGAAAAGGATACAACATCTTTCAGGGCTTCGATATGTTGATCTATGGCAATATTCCAAATGCCGCAGGGCTTTCCTCTTCGGCATCTGTTGAGCTTGTCACCGCTGTTATGCTGAGGGACATTTATGGATTTGACAGCCTTTCGAATATTGACCTGGCATTATTCGGGCAGTATTCTGAGAATAACTATAACGGAGTTAACTGTGGAATTATGGATCAGTTTGCTATAGCCATGGGGAAGAAAGATCACGCTATTTTTCTTGATACCGCAGACTTGAGTTATAGTTACGCGCCTGTATCTCTGCAGAATGCAAGGATCGTGATCAGCTGTTCGAATAAAAAGAGGGGCCTTGGAGATTCCAAATATAATGAGCGCCGGCAGGAATGCGAAACTGCTCTTGCCGAAATACAGAAAGTAAAAGATGTGGAAAGCCTCGGAGCCCTTACAGTCACAGAATTTGAAGAGATAAAGGGTGCCATCAAAGATCCGGTTCGAAGAAAGAGGGCGAAGCATGCCGTATATGAAAATCAGAGGACCATTCAGGCAGTAGAAGCTCTGGGGTGCGATGAAATCGGAGAATTTGGACGACTGATGAATGAGTCACACATTTCCCTTCGGGATGACTATGAGGTAACCGGAGTTGAACTGGATACCCTTGTGGAGGAAGCCTGGAAATGTGAAGGTGTAATCGGTTCGCGCATGACAGGAGCCGGTTTTGGCGGCTGTACCGTGAGCATCGTGAAGAATGAGTCGATTGATATGTTTATTTCCCATGTCGGAGAAGCATATGAGAAAAAAATCGGATATCCCGCAGATTTTTTCGCGGTGGATATTGGAGATGGAGCTGGAAAGCTGGAGAGGTTTGAATAAAGATGATTGACCTGAGTATAAAGAAACTTGTTCAATATGGAATAGAAACCAAGTTAATCTCCGGGGAAGACCGTGTTTATACGACAAACCGGATTCTGGAAGTGCTGGAAAAAAACAATTATGAGGAACCACAGGAGCATGTATCAAATGTTGATCTGGAAGAGACATTAACGGAGCTTGATGATTATGCGGCTGCTTCGGGGCTTCTTGAAGCTGATCGTGTTGTATATCGGGATTTGTTCGATACTAAACTGATGGGATGCCTTGTGCCAAGACCGGGTGAAGTGATTTCGAAATTTCGCATGCTTTACCGGAAAAGCCCAGAGGATGCGACTGACTATTTCTATAAATTCAGCCAGGACACGGATTATATCAGGAGATACCGAATTAAAAAGGACCTGAGATGGAAGGTAAAAAGTGAGTATGGGGATATTGATATCTCGATCAACCTGTCAAAACCGGAGAAAGATCCAAAGGCGATAGCGGCGGCAAAGAATGTGAAAGCAAGCGGATATCCCAAGTGCCTTCTGTGCAGGGAAAATGAGGGATATGCCGGAAATGTGAATCATCCGGCGAGACAGAACCACAGAATCATTCCCCTCACGATCAATCACAGTGAATGGGGATTTCAGTATTCTCCGTATGTGTATTATAATGAACATTGTATTTTACTCAATTATAAACATATTCCGATGAAAATTGAGAGGGATACATTTGTGAAGCTCTTTGATTTTGTAAATCAGTTTCCACATTATTTTATTGGATCAAATGCAGACCTGCCAATCGTCGGAGGATCCATCTTAAGCCATGACCATTATCAGGGAGGACACTATACCTTTGCTATGGCCAGGGCACCTATCACACGTCATTTTGAGATTCCGGGATTTACAGATGTGGAAGTGGGAATTGTCAAGTGGCCGCTGTCCGTGATTCGGATCAGACATAAAGATCCTTTGCGTCTGATCGATCTGGGAGAACATATCTTGAACTGCTGGCGGAATTATACAGATAAAGATGCTCATATATTTGCAGAGACTCATGGGGAACCCCACAACACGATTACCCCCATTGCGAGAAAGGCCGGGGACACGTTCGAACTTGATCTGGCTCTGCGCAATAATCTGACGACAAAGGAGCATCCGCTTGGACTGTATCATCCACATGAGGAGTACCATCATATCAAGAAGGAAAATATCGGCCTGATCGAAGTAATGGGGCTTGCTGTGCTTCCTGCACGTTTAAAGGATGAGATGACGCTTTTGGCCGATTATATACTGTCGGGAAAGGATATACGGTCAAATGATACGATAAAGAAACATGCGGACTGGGCATATGGATTTCTGCCAGAGTATCCGGATATTAATCAGAATAATGTGATGAATATCTTAAAAGAGGAGATTGGGAAAGTTTTTGTAGGGGTTTTGGAAGATGCCGGAGTGTACAAATGCACAGATAAAGGACATGATGCATTTGCAGAATTCATGCAGACGCTGTAACTTCCAGAAGCCATGATAAACCAGATGAAAAGGAGAGATATTATGAGAATATTAGTTACAGGCGGCGCCGGATATATCGGAAGCCATACATGTGTGGAACTGTTAAATGAAGGTTATGATGTGGTTATTGTAGATAATCTCTATAATTCCAGTAAAAAAGCAGAAGACCGAATTGAAAAGATAACAGGGAAGAATGTGACATTTTACGAAGCAGATGTACTGGATAAGAAAGAGTTGAATCATATCTTTGACGAAGAAGATATTGATGCGGTTATACATTTCGCCGGGTTGAAAGCAGTAGGAGAGTCTGTACACAAACCTTTGGAGTATTATCACAACAATATAACGGGAACTTTGAATCTTTGTGATGCAATGAGAAGCCATGATGTGAAGAAGATTATCTTCAGTTCTTCGGCAACGGTATATGGCGATCCGGCACAGATTCCGATCACCGAAGAATGCCCGAAGGGAACTCCTACAAATCCATACGGATGGACAAAATGGATGCTGGAGCAGATCCTGACGGATATTCATACGGCGGATCCGGAGTGGAAGGTGATACTCCTTCGTTACTTTAATCCAATCGGAGCGCATAAGAGCGGACTGATCGGAGAGGATCCCAAAGGAATTCCCAATAATCTGATCCCATATGTGGCGCAGGTTGCCATAGGAAAGTTAAAGTCTGTGGGTGTCTTTGGCGATGATTACGATACGCCGGACGGAACAGGTGTCAGAGACTATATTCATGTTGTGGACCTCGCGAAGGGCCATGTAAAGGCAATAGAAAAACTGAAAGATCAGGAAGAGGTCGGCATCTACAATCTGGGAACAGGAAAAGGATATAGTGTGCTTCAGGTGATCAGGGCATTTGAAAAAGCCTGTGGCCATGAGATCCCTTATGAGATCAAACCCCGCCGTGCGGGAGACATTGCGACATGTTATTCCGCCTGCGATAAAGCAAAAGAAGATCTGGGCTGGGAGGCTGAGTATGACATTGAGCAGATGTGTGCGGACTCCTGGAACTGGCAGACAAAAAACCCCAATGGATATAACGAAGATTAATAATTAGAAGAGGCTGTATAAAAATGGAAACTTTCATGGACTGATTATAAAACAGTCTGTGAAAGCTTCATTTTTTTATTGCCTGTTTCATTATTGTTTATTGATATTTTGGTTCACAGGTCAGATCGCAGCCAAGTTTTTGAAATGTCTTTCTGTCTGCTTCTGATAAGATGACACTGGAGTGTACCTGGCAGCCTTTTAATCTGGCGAGCTGAGTCAGTGCCAGTTTAGCGTCATCACTTCTGGCGGCAGTGCTTGACAGGGCGATCAGGACTTCGTCTGTGTGAAGTCTTGGATTTTTGCTTCCGAGATATTTGGTCTTCAATGTCTGAATCGGTTCAATGGACATGGGCGATATGATATGCTTTTCATGTTCAATTCCGGCCAGGTATTTAATGGCATTTAAGACGAGTGCAGCGCTGGGGCCTAAAAGGGCACTGGTCTTTCCGGTGATGATTTTCCCATCGGGGAGTTCCATGGCGGCGGCAGGGGAATTCGTAGCTTCAGCCCTTACCAGTGCCGGGGATACCGTACTTCTGTCATTCACGGCCAGGTTTTCCTGCTTCATAAGCAGTTCAATTTTGAAAGCCTCGGACTCTGCGGATTTCCCGGCCGCGATTCCCTCCAGAGCATGGTAATATCTCCGAATGATTTCCTGACGGGAGGCTTCTTTACATACCGCGTCGTCGATAATACAGTTTCCGGCCATGTTGACTCCCATATCTGTAGGAGATTTATAAGGACTTTCACCGAGAATATTCTTAAACATAGCATTGAGCACGGGATAGATCTCCACGTCGCGGTTGTAGTTTACAGCTGTTTTGCCGTAAGCCTCCAGGTGAAAGGGATCAATCATATTGATATCATTCAGGTCGGCCGTTGCTGCTTCATAAGCCAGATTAACCGGATGTTTTAATGGAAGATTCCATACCGGGAAGGTTTCAAATTTTGCATATCCGGCATTGACACCTCTTTTATGTTCATGATAGAGCTGGGAAAGACAGGTGGCCATCTTTCCACTTCCGGGCCCCGGGGCTGTGACTACCACCAGAGGTCTTGAGGTCTCAATATAATCATTTTTCCCAAATCCGTCATCACTGACGATCAGAGGAATGTTGCTGGGATACCCGGGAATCAAATAGTGCTGATAGACCTTGATTCCGAGATTTTCAAGCTTTTTTTTGAACATGACGGCATTTGCCTGTCCGGCGAACTTTGTAATGACAACACTACTGACATAGAGACCCTTTCCACGGAACTCATCGATCAGACGCAGGGTGTCATCATCGTAAGTGATTCCCAGATCACTGCGCACTTTGTTTTTTTCTATATCAGCTGCAGAGACAGTCATTACAATCTCGGCCTGATCAGAAATCTGCATCAGCATACGTAATTTACTGTCAGGGGCGAAACCGGGCAGAACTCTCGAAGCATGATAATCATCAAATAATTTTCCTCCGAATTCGAGATAAAGTTTGTTGTCAAACTGGCTGATACGCTCTTTGATATGCTCGGACTGCATTTTTAAGTACTTTTCGTTATCAAATCCTATTTTCATTCTAACTATATTACTCCTCGCATGTTATTTAGGTCTTATTTGCCCCGTTTTTAAGTATACCTTTTGATCATGGTCCGGACAAGGGTGAATTCACAAAATTTTCATTGCTTATCCCATGGATATCCTTTATAATATGATGTAGTGTCAATTGCAGGAGGAGCATAATTTGCCAGGAGAAAACAGTAACGGATCCTCAGATAACGGGGGACCTAAAAATAAACAGACGCTTTTGATTGTTATTATATGTGTTTTGCTTAGCCTGATTTTTATGGGTATGTTCAGCAGCATGGTCCATAATTCGACTTCGAAGGATATCACATACGATAAATTTATAAAAATGGTTGACAAAGACGAGGTAAAAGAAGTTACGATAGAGTCTGGGGTGCTGACGATCGTTCCCAAAGAACAAAAATATGACGGCATGGAGGTCACATATAACTGCACTCTTGTCGGTGATGAAGATTCACTGAGGGATCTGTTGGAGAAACACGGGATTAAATTTGAGAAGAAACTTCCGGATGCCACAGGTACGATTGTTTCGGTGATTTTAAATCTATTGGTTCCGATCCTTCTTCTTGTTGTCGGCTTCAGTCTGATTTCCCATATGATGAATAAGAATGGCGGAATGATGGGCGGAGTCGGAAAAGCAAGGCAAAAACCTATGTGCAGAAAGAAACCGGAATCACGTTCAAAGATGTTGCCGGACAGGATGAAGCAAAGGAATCTCTGCAGGAAGTTGTAGAATTTCTTCACAATCCGGCTAAATATACGGCGATTGGAGCAAAGTTACCAAAAGGAGCCCTTCTCGTGGGCCCTCCCGGTACCGGAAAAACTCTGCTTGCCAAGGCAGTTGCCGGAGAGGCTCATGTTCCTTTCTTTTCGCTTTCCGGTTCGGAATTCGTGGAGATGTTTGTCGGCGTCGGAGCTTCCCGTGTCAGGGACCTGTTCGATGAGGCAAAGAAAAACGCACCGTGTATCATCTTCATAGATGAGATTGATGCGATCGGAAAGACCCGCGATGCAAAGTACGGCGGAAATGATGAACGTGAGCAGACACTAAATCAGCTGCTGGCGGAGATGGACGGTTTTGATACTTCCCAGGGACTTCTGATACTGGCGGCAACCAACCGCCCGGAGGTTCTGGATCCGGCTCTTTTAAGACCCGGACGATTTGACCGCAGAGTAATCGTTGACCGCCCGGATCTCAAAGGGCGTGTTAACATCCTGAAGGTACATGCAAAACAGGTAGCGCTGGATGAGACAGTTGATTTCGACGCGATTGCACTGGCCACCAGCGGTGCCGCAGGTTCAGATCTTGCCAATATGATTAACGAGGCTGCGATCCTGGCGGTCGAGAACGGAAGAAAAGCTGTATCACAGCAAGACTTATTCGAATCGGTGGAGCTTGTCCTTGTAGGGAAGGAAAAGAAAGACCGGATCTTAAGCCAGGAGGAGCGAAAGATTGTTTCATATCATGAGGTAGGACATGCACTGGTAACCGCTCTGCAGAAGCGTGCAGAGCCCGTGCAGAAGATTACAATTGTCCCAAGGACGATGGGAGCTCTCGGATATGTAATGCAGGTGCCGGAAGAAGAGAAGTATTTGAATTCAAAAACAGAGCTTGAAGCTATGGTTGTAAGTCTTCTGGCCGGACGCGCCGCAGAGGAAATTGTATTCCGGGATGTGACAACCGGCGCATCCAATGATATTGAAAAAGCGACGAAGGTTGTCCGTTCAATGATCACGCAATATGGAATGTCTGATAAGTTTGGGCTCATCGGTCTGGCGTCTCAGGAAAATGAATACCTGGACGGAAGGACTTCTCTGAACTGCGGAGATGCCACAGAGACAGAAGTTGATCACGAAGTGATGAAGATCATGAGGGATTCTTATGAACAGGCGAAAGAACTATTGATGGAAAATAGAGATGCACTGGATAAGATCGCTGCTTATCTGATAAAGAAAGAGACAATTACCGGAAAAGAGTTTATGGAGATCTTTGATGAAGTAAAAAAGGAAAGGCTTGCACCGGTTGATACGCCGGAAGAATCATAGTTTATCATGTCCCTCAGGATGACAGTTTCCTGGGGGCTTTATTGTTGAAAGGAAGACAAAACCAGTGGAATTTGATATAGAAGAAGAATTAAAAAAGCTCCCTGCGAAACCGGGTGTCTATCTGATGCATGATAAGAATGATACAATCATATATGTTGGAAAAGCGGTCAGCCTGACAAGCCGTGTGCATCAGTATTTTCGAAAAAGTATGAAGGAGGGCCTTAAGAAAGAGCATATGGTTCCTCAGATTGCCAGATTTGAGTATATTGTGACAGATTCAGAGCTCGAGGCACTTGTGCTGGAGTGTAATCTGATTAAGGAATATCGGCCAAAATATAATACCATGCTGAAGGATGATAAAACTTATCCTTTTATCCAGGTCACCGTGGGGGAACCGTATCCCAGAATTCTATTTTCAAGGCGGATGAAAAAGGATAAGTCGAAATATTATGGTCCCTATACCAATGCACTGGCTGTAAAAGAGACAATTGAACTGCTCCGTAAGCTTTATTCGATTCGTTCCTGCAATCGAAATCTCCCCAAAGAGATCGGAAATGAGCGCCCATGTCTTTACTATCACATTAAGCAGTGTAAGGCTCCCTGTCAGGGGTATGTGAGTGAGGATGAATATCGCGCCCAGGTTGATAAGGCGCTGGCATTCTTAAATGGCAATGTGAAGGAGACAAAAGAGGTATTAAAAGATTTGGAGGATAAGATGCTTGCCGCGTCTGAGGAGCTCCGCTTTGAGGAAGCCTCACAGTACCGGGATTTAATCGCAAATGTCAAACGAATCGGTGAAAGACAGAAGATCACAGAGAGTGACGGGGAGGACAAAGATATCATCGCACTTGCGACAGATAAAGAGGATGCTGTGGCCCAGGTTTTCTTTATGAGAAAAGGAAAGATGATAGGCAGAGAACATTATTACCTCCGTATCGCTGAGGAAGATAACAGGAGCGATATTCTGCTGAGTTTTATCAAACAGTTTTATTCGGGAACGCCATTTATCCCACGGGAGCTGATGCTGTCAGATGAGATTGGGGATCAGAAGGTTCTCGAAGAATGGCTGACGAAGAAACGTGAGCAGCGTGTTCATATCATAATTCCCCGAAAAGGTCAAAAGGAGAAGCTGGTGGAACTGGCAGAAAGAAATGCTGAGATTGTTTTAATCCAGGACAGGGAGAGAATCAAAAAGGAAGAAGGACGGACCATCGGCGCGGTAAAAGAGATAAAAAACTGGCTGGGTCTTGAGCATCTGGAGAGAATTGAGGCTTATGATATTTCGAATATAAGTGGGTATCAGTCGGTCGGTTCTATGATTGTCTATGAAAAAGGCAGACCCAGGCGGTCAGATTACCGAAAATTCCGAATAAAGTCTGTCCAGGGTCCGAATGATTACGCCAGCATGAGAGAAGTGCTTACGAGGAGGTTTAGACGTGGACTGGAACAGGATTCCGGATTTGAGAGACTGCCGGATCTGATCATGATGGACGGAGGACGCGGTCAGGTAAACATCGCACTCGAGGTGCTCGAAGACATGGGACTGGATATCCCGGTTTCAGGGATGGTAAAAGATGACAGACACCGGACACGCGGACTGTATTTTAATAACGTGGAAATTCCCGTTGACAGAGACTCAGAAGGGTTTAAACTAATCACTAGAATACAGGATGAGGCACACCGCTTTGCAATTGAATATCACAGACTTTTGAGAAGCAAAGGCCAGGTACATTCTATCCTGGACGACATTCCGGGAATCGGGCCGACCAGAAGAAAAAATCTGATGCGCCATTTTCAGGGAATCGATGATATAAAAGCAGCAACGGTGGAAGAACTCGAATCCCTGTCATCCATGAATGCAAAATCCGCCCGGCAGGTATATGACTATTTTCATAAAACAACAGACAAGACCAGTTGAACCCCCAGACCTAGTATGATAAGATAAAATGATACAAGGGTCAAAAGGTCCTGCGTTTCATGCTTGCATGAAAAAGCATGACC
>ENA-UOOI01001138-UOOI01001138.1-fermentation-metagenome-genome-assembly--contig:-NODE-1138-length-29381-cov-14.930403_pt1 | contig 29381 bp, 31 predicted proteins | sample MGYA00245779_ERZ724027 | MGnify/ENA primary metagenome ERZ724027 (study PRJEB28704, sample SAMN03018318) | fermentation metagenome | biome: anthropogenic terrestrial biome; feature: soil...
GGACTCGCGGAACGCGGGGAAAAATTGCACTACCCGAGTCACGTCCTCTCCGCCAAAAAAGGCCCCCGCGTCAGCGGGGGCCTTTTTTCGGCGGACGGGGATTGAGGAGGACACCGGCGCAGGGAAAGGGGAAAGTCGCGGCGCTTTCGGAGCGGCAAAAAAAGCAAGAGGGACTCGCGGAACGCGGGGAAAAATTGCACTACCCGAGTCACGTCCTCTCCGCCAAAAAAGGCCCCCGCGTCAGCGGGGGCCTTTTTTCGGCGGACGGGGATTGAGGAGGACACCGGCGCAGGGAAAGGGGAAAGTCGCGGCGCTTTCGGAGCGGCAAAAAAAGCAAGAGGGACTCGCGGAACGCGGGGAAAAATTGCACTACCCGAGTCACGTCCTCTCCGCCAGCAGGCTGAGTCTGCACGCTCCGGCCCGCCGTTCGGCCGAAAGAAAAACAGGGGCCTTGTTTGGCGGGACGGTCTTGGGCGGCTCCCGGCAGGCTTCAGGCTTATGGATTTTGCGTCTCCGGCGCAAAAAGGCCCCCGGATCGCTCCGGGGGCGTGGTTCCGCCGAGCCGTTCTACTTTTCAGGGCCGCCCATGACGTCAAACGAAAATTCGCACATTTGCTCCAGCATCTTAACGACCTGCTGCTGATAGCCGATCAGGATCACCGATGTAAATTTCTCCGCCTCTTCCTTCGACATACCGCGGTGCATGTAGTAATCGACGCAGAATTTCCGATTGGATTCCTCGCTCACGATTTTCCCTCCGTCTTGATGTAAAAATAAGCCCTTTTGGTTATCTCCATGATAACCGAAAGGGCCGGCGTATTTCAATGGTAATTATTCCGGGCGCGCGGCGGGCGTCCCGCCGTCTTCGAGGAGGGCCCGCGCCGTGGCGTCGTCCGTGACCAGCGCGTTCACATAGTTCCCCAGCAGCGCGCCCCGGATCGCGGCGAGCTTGACCTTCACCCCGCCCGCGACGCCGATCCGCAGCGGGATCCGCAGCAGATCCTCCAGCCCGATCACGATCGTCCGCTCGTCGAAGCCGGTGACGACGGGCTTCCCGGCCGCGTCGAAAAAGTGGGAGCAGACTTCCCCGACTGCGTTTTCGGCGCAGTACGTGCGGTATTCGTCCTCGGTCATCACGGGGATGCCGCCCGAGCGCAGGGACTCGATGCGCCCGATCCCCAGGACGGCGATCGTGCAGGAGCAGACGGCCCGGTACGCTTCCTGAAAATAAGGCTCCTTCATGATGGAGTCGCGCAGGCCGCGCTCGTTCACGACGACGGGGGCGTAGAGCATCATGGGGGCCGCGTCCATGTTCTGGGCGGCGCGGTACACGATGTCGTCCGCGCTGATCCCCAGCTTCTGGTTGTTCCAGCCGCCCATCAGCTGCGCCGCCCTCACATCCTTTCTGCCGGTGCGGGTCAGCGTGTCGGCGACCGACGAGACGGTATGCCCCCGGGAAAAGCCGACCGCGTCGCCGTCCCGGAGGATGGAGACGAGGTACTTCGCCGCCGCCGCCCCGACCGCCGCGGTCACGCTCCCGTTCTCCGGAACCTCCGCGATTTGCGCCGACTTCAGGCCGTACCGCTCCTCCAGCCGCATTTCCTGCTCCAGGTGGCTTTCCTCCAGGCCGGCGATGCGGATCTGCACGATGCCCAGTTCGGCGCACTGCCGGAGGATCCGGTTGACCTTCTGGCGGGACATCTGCGTCCGGTCGGCGATCTCTTCCTGCGTCAGGCCGGATTTGTAGTAATAGTACGCAATGCGCGCGTATTCCCTGCGGCGTTCCGCATCGAGGGGTTCCATCTCCAACAACTTCCTTCCCGTTCGGATTTTTCGGCTTTCTGTGCGAACAAGGGAACACAGGGCGCGCGCCCTGTGTTCCCGAAAGCGTGCGGTTCCGCCGTCAATTCCGCAGGGCGGCTTTCGCCTGCCCGTACAGATCCAGCAGGCGCCGGCCGATCACCACGGACATCTCGGTGACGGTGTGCTTCAGCTCGTTCGGCACGAAGCGCCCGAATCCCTGGATCTCGTAGGTCAGGTCGCCCTCGTAGCCGCTTTCGGCCAGGCCCGTCATCGCTTCCGCCCAGTCGATCGTGCCGAAGAACGGCATCAGGTGCTCGTCGTGCATGCCGTGGTTGTCCTGCACGTGGACGGCCTTGAGGCGCTTCCCGATGAGGTTCAGGTTCTGCCGGTGGAAGCCCCCGGTCAGGTTGGCGTGCCCGAAGTCGTAGCACACGCCGATCAGCGGGTCGTCGAACGCGTCGCACAGCGCGCACAGCTCTTCGACGGACGCCGCGAACACCCGCTGGTACGGGGCGGAGCGGTACTCGAAGTCGTTCTCCAGGGCGATCCCCACGCCCGCTTCGCGGGCGGTCTTCAGGTGCCTGCCGTAATACTCGAGGTTGGCCCGCAGGGAGGCCCCGGCGTCGTGCCCGGCGGAGTAGACGGTGCCGGGATGGGTGACGGCCCACTTCACGCCCAGCATGCCGGACGCGAGGATGCTCCGCCGGATCAGCTCTTCCATGAGCTCGATTTTGACTGGATCCCGCTCGCGGAACAGATCGTAGTACGGCAGATGGGACTGGCGGAACACGACGCCGCACCGCTCCGCGACCGCGGCGGTCTCCCGGATATAGGATTCCCAGCCGTCGCCGCGCAGGCGGGAATCGGGGTTCATCGCTTCGCACAGATTGATGTCGAGGACCTGGTATCCGGCCTTCGCGCATTCCTCAATGCAGTAACGGAATTCGTTTTTTCCGCCGTCCGGGCGGAACGCGCAGATATTGGTGGATGTGGAAAGCTGCAAAAAAATTCCTTCCTTTCCCGCGGCCCGCGCAGGTTCAGCCGTTGGATTTGGCGTACTGCGTCAGCAGGCCGTTGAGCGTGTCAGACATTTTTTTGACGGCCGCCTCGGGGTTTTCCCCTTTCGACAGCATCTCGGAGGAGAGGTTCTGGACGTCCATGTAGAAATCCCAGCTTGGGCCGATCGTGATGCCCAGCATGTCGGGCTTCGTCTCGTTGACCTGCTTCACGGCGACTTCGATCTGCGGGTATTTCTGCGCGAAGGCCTTGTAGGTCTCTGTCTGATAGGCGGCCTTGCTGGCCGGGAAATAGCCGGTGCCCGCGCTGAACTTCGCCTGCACGTCGGCCGAGATCAGGTATTTGACCAGTTCCCACGCCGCGGCGGTCCTGGCCTTGTCGTCCTTGTTGAACATGAACATGCCGGAGCCGCCGGCCGTCGCGCCGTAGTTCGATTGGTCGTTGACCCTGGGCAGATAGGCGCAGCCGAGCTCGAATTTGCCGCCGATGCTCGTCAGCAGATAGGTGAGGCTGGAGGAATACCCCATGTAGAGGGCGGTCTGCTGGGCCATGAACAGGTCGGAAAGGTTCTTGCTCTGGTTGAGCAGGGCTTTGGCGTCGTACATCTTCTTCCATTCCGTCAGGAACGTGAGCAGCGTGCCCTCCTGGTCGCAGACCAGCTTGGTCGCGCTGCCCGCGCGGCCGTTCTTCTGGTCCACCAGGTAGGAGGCGTCGGCCCCGCTGCCCGGCATCTGGCCGATCCAGTTGGCGAGCGAGGGGGAATCCGGCACGCACGCGAACGCGCTGACGGCCTTGCCCGCGTCGTTTTTCTTCGGCAGCTTCTTCGACAGGTCGATGATCTCCTGGAATGTCGTCGGAGCGGCCGTGACGCCGGCCTTGTCCAGCATCGTCTTGTTGTAGAACAGCACCGTTGTCGAGGTGCTGAACGGCATCCCGAGCTGCACGCCGCCGTAGTTCCAGTTGAGGAGCGGCACCTGCATCACATCGTCCAGCTTGTAGGAGGGGTCGTCCTTGAGCGCGTCGGTCACGGTGTATTGATACGGGGTCTTCTGGTAGTCCACGATGCCGGTGGCGTCGATCTGCATCACGTCGGGGAGCTGGTCCTTCTGGTCGTTCTGAAGGACCGCGCGCAGCTTGGTGGTGGCGTCCGTATAGGAACCCTGGAAGACGGTCTCCACCTGGATGCTCTTTTCCTTGCCCGCGCCGTCGTTGAAGTCCTTGATGATCGAGTTCAGCAGCGTGCCGGTCTCGTCGGACATGGAGTGCCACAGGGTCAGCTTCACGGGTTCGGACGGGGCGCTGCTCGGTTCCGCCGCGCCGGATGCGGGCGCCGAAACCGGGGCGGCCGACGACGCGCCGGCGCCGGGGCCGGCACAGCCGGCGAGCGCCCCCGCCGCGAAGATCCCCGCGGCCGCAAGGGAGAGCACCCTCTGCTTTGTTTTCTGCTTCATTGCTGATTGCCTCCTGTTTTGATTCATCCTTTGTTTGTGCGTTTGTTTGCTCTATGTTCAACCGACAAGAATGCCGGAGGACATCCCTTCCACGATATTCCTGCGCAGGATCAGAAAAAGGAGGATGGACGGCGCCGTCACGATCGTCACGGCCGCCATGACCAGGCTGTAGCTGGTGGCGTCCAGCGTCGTCAGCATGGTGACGCCCACCTGCACCGTGCGCATCTCCTCGCGGTTCGTGACCAGCAGCGGCCACAGGTAGCTGTTCCAGAACCCGATGAAGGACTGGACGGCCAGCGTCATCAGGATGGGGCGCGAGACCGGGACGATCACGCGGAAGATATAATTCAGGCTCCCGCATCCGTCCATCTGCGCCGCCTCGTACATCTCCTTCGGAATGGTCTTGAAGTGCTGCCGCAGCAGGAACATCTGGGAAGCGCCGGCCAGCGAGGTGATGCACATGCCGAGGTAATTGTCGAGCAGCCGCAGCTTCGTGACCGTCAGGTAATTGGAGACGACCAGCGTGTCGTCCGGCAGCATGACGATGGCCAGCACGACCGCGAAGAGAATCTTCTTCCCCGGAAAGTCGTAATAGGCGAACGCGAAGGCCGCCATCGCCGCGAACAGGATGCGCAGCGCGGTGCCGATCAGCGCGACGATCAGCGAGTTGAGCATGAACCGCAGGATCGGCGTCTGCGTCAGCGCCTTCGAGAAATTGCCGGTATTCCCGAAACTTTCCGGCAGCAGGGTGGGCGGGTACGCCATGAACTCCCCGAGGTCCTTGAAGGACGAAAGGAAGCAGTAGACGATGGGGAAGACCAGCACGGCCCCGAGCGCGAGCGCGGCGGCCGTGACGGCGGCGTCGGAGAGACGGAATTTCTTGGCGTTCACTGGTAATACACCTTCTTTTCAAACGAGAAGGCCAGCAGCGTGAACAGCAGCGTCAGCGCGAACACGAAGATGCTGATGCAGGCCGCCAGGCTGTAGTTGGAGGACTGGAACCCCGAGGTGTACATCATATAGATCAGGGTCGTGGTCGACCGCGACGGCCCCCCTTCCGTGATAATCATCACGGGGCCGGAGGTCATCACGGACGCGATCACGTCGGTGCAGACGATGTAGAAGATCATCGGCGAGAGGACCGGCAGCCGGATGTAGAACAGCCGGGCGGCGGGGCCGGCGCCGTCCATCGTCGCGGCCTCCAGCATCGAGGGCGGGATGTTCCGCATCGCCGCGAGCAGCACCAGGGAATCGAACGGCACGCCCATCCACAGGCAGACCAGCAGGATGCCGTAGAGCGCGAACCGCGGGTCGGAGAACCAGCCCCAGTCGACCCCCAGAAGATGGTTCACGATCCCCGAGGTGGGGTTGAGCATCAGCTGGAAGATCATCGACAGCGCCGACATCGAGATCGCCATCGGCAGCAGGAACATCATCTCGTAGACGGGGCTGAGCCTTCGCTTCTTGCTGCACAGCAGGGCGATCGTCAGCGACAGCGCGAGGTTGAGGGGGACGAACATCGCGGCCAGCTTCATCGTGACCGCGAAGGCGTTCTGAAAATCGCCGTTGCCGAAAAGGTAGCGGTAATTGTCGAGCCCGACGAATTTCAGGAACTTTCCCCCCGCGCCGACCGTGCCGAGGCTCTGCACGACGACCCGGAAGAAGGGCTGGTAGGTGAATACGGCGGCGAATACGAGGATCGGAAGCAGATAGAGGTAGGGGAGGTATCCTTTGCCCCGGCACTTCTTCCGCGCGCGCGGCGGGCGGGAAGGGCCCGCCGCACCCTCCGGGCTGATCAGCAAAACAGAGCGCCCCCTTTTGAGCATTTGTCATCACAAGGTTACATTTGACCGGATCGGCTTCTATTTTATCCTCCCCGGCGGGGGCGTTCTATCATATCTTTGTATGGCTTCCGTAAAGTTCTTGTTTGTCCGCATTTTGTGAAAAGCGGCAAAAAAATCCCCCCGCCGTTTTTTCGGCGGGGAGGTTCGCCCGGCGGAAGCGGCCGGGAAGGTCAGCGGCGCACGCCGGCGGGCACGGGCTGGTCGCGCAGCTTCCGCGTCATCAGCTCCAGGTCGGTGCAGTAGGTGAGCGCGGTTTCCCGCGAAATGACGTTCTGCCGGTACAGCCGCAGCAGGTCGCCGTCCATGGTCGCCATGCCCTCGGCGGCACCCGCGTAGATCGCGTTGTCGATCTGGTGCACCTTGGATTCGCGGATCATGTTGCGGACGGCGCTGTTGACCAGCAAAATCTCGAACGCGGGGACGAGGCTGCCGTCCAGCGCGGGGACGAGCTGCTGGGAGACGACCGCCTGCAGGACCATCGAGAGCTGCACGCGGATCTGGCGCTGCTGGTTCTGCGGGAACGCGTCGACGATGCGGTTGATCGTGTTGGCCGCCCCGATCGTGTGCAGGGTGGAGAGGATGAGCTGGCCCGTCTCGGCGGCGGTCATCGCGGCGGAGATCGTCTCGTAGTCGCGCATCTCCCCGATCAGGATGATGTCGGGCGATTCCCGCAGGGCCGCGCGGAGCGCCGGGACGTAGCCGGCCGTGTCGCTCGCGATTTCCCGCTGGCTCACGATGCTCTTTTTGTGGCGGTGCAGGAACTCGATGGGGTCCTCGATCGTGATGATATGGCGGCTGCGGGTGCTGTTGATCCGGTCGATGATGCAGGCGAGCGTGGTGGATTTCCCGCTTCCGGCGGAGCCGGTGACCAGCACCAGCCCTTTTTCCCGCCGGGCGAGGTTGACGACGGATTCCGGGATGTGGAGCGCGGCGGGCTCCGGCAGGGTGAACGACAGCACGCGCAGCACCGCGGCAAGGGAGCCGCGCTGCCGGTAGGCGTTGCAGCGGAAGCGCCCCAGGCTGGCGACGGAGAAGGCGAAGTCGTCGTCGCCGCTCTGCAGCAGCGGCTCGATGTCCCGCCCCTCGGCGAGCGGATAGATCTGCCGCAGGATCCGGCGGATCTCCTCGGGCTTCAGCGGGGCTTCGCCCTGCGGCCGGATGCGGTCGCTGACCCGGAACGAGACCGGGCATCCCGCGATCAGAAAGACGTCCGACGCGCCGGACTCCACCGCCTGTTTCAGAATTTCCATCAGTTCCATATCCGTACCCCTTTCCGCCGGGCCTTTCATCCCTGCCATACGTCCAGATGCCGGTCGTCGCCGTCCCAGTCCCCCACCGCCGCAAGGCGGTAGCGCGTGATCCGGTACCGCCGCCCGCCCTCCGCGCTTTCGGGCCTCACGGCGACCTCGAGCTGACGGGAATCGCCCGCGGGGACCGAAAAGCTGATCTCCCCGGAGCTTTCGGCGGAAAGCCGGACGCCCTCCGCCGAAAGTCCGTCGAGGGCCTTTGCGGAGCGCCCGCCCGGCCCGGCCTCCCGCAGCGCTTCGTCGACCCGCCGGAGCACCCGCTGCGCGCGGGCGTCCGCCGCGTAATAGGCGAGGACGCTCTCCCGGTTCTTCCGCGTCAGGTTCCAGTCGGACCGCGCCGCGAGGAACGAGAGCAGCCCCAGCAGCGTGAGGCACAGCACAAGGAAGAGCATCAGGACGGAAGGGATCCCCACCCAGGGGAACGGCCGTTTTTCGCCGGACATGCAAAACACCTCGATCGTTCAGCCGGGGCAGTATTTCTCCGCGTTCAGTGTGAACAGGACCGTCCCGTCCCGGGCGGAAAACACCGTGATCTCCGCCTCGAGCATCGTTCCGGAAGCGGCCGCCGAGGCCCGCACGGATTTTTCGACCCGGAGGGCCGCGTCCCCGGCGGAGGGGCTTCCGTTTTCGCCGAAGCCGGCCGTGTAGAGCACGGCCCCGTCCTTTCGGGTCTTGCGGTCGCCCCGGAACAGGCGATCGAGATCCGCGGGCGATTCCGCCGACTGGACCGTCTCCGCGGCGGACTGGGCCAGCACCATCGCGGCGTTCAGCTCCGCGCTGCGCCGCGCCGCGGCGTGCGCGGCGGAGAACAGGCGCAGCACCGCCGCGCAGGAGACGGCGAGGAACAGCAGGACGAAGATCATCTCGAGGAAGAACGGGCGGACCCCGGAATGGTATTTCATCGCGCCGCCCCCGCTCACGAAGAGCGCAGGCAGACGGCGGCGGAGAGCGTTTCCCCCTCCGGGCCGGCCGCCGTGACCGTCAGCAGCCGGCCGGCCTTCCGGACGGAAAAGCCGCTCAGCCGCTCGATCTGCTCCCCGTCCTCCGGAGCGAACGGCTGGTCCGCCGCGAGGAACAGCTCCTTCAGGTAGCCGCCGTGCCAGTACAGATAAGTCTTGCAGACTTCGCCGCCGGCCTGCGAGGAGATCACGAGGGCCCTGACGTTCCCCTCGTCCTCCAGCGCGACCGCCCCGCTCTCGTCGCCGGCGCGCACCTTGTTCGCCACATAGGCGAGCGAGGTGCGGATGCGGCCGCTGCTCTCCACCTGCGCCGAGACGCCCCGGAACGCGCCCGCGGCGGCCAGTACTAAGAGAAGCGCGGAGGCGGCGAACAGCGCGAAGATCAGAAGCATGCAGAGCGTCTGGAGCGGACGGCTCCTTCCTTCGTTCACGGCTCTTCCTCCTCCCGGGCGCCGCCCCACTGGGTGTCGCCCCGCTCCAGAAGCTGGACCGCGGGCCGGATGTTGGAGGCGAACGCCTGGTAATCCACCAGGTAGCGGCGGCCGTCCACCCGCACGCCGTAGTTCTTTTCGAGGTAGGCGAAATCGGGCGGATACCGGCCCTCGATCGCGTAGCACTCGGTCACGGCACGCTCGACGGCCCGCAGAGTCAGCTCGCGGCTTTTTTCCCGGCTGCCGCGCGAAAGGCCGGAGAAGCCGGACCACAGCAGCGCGGCCGCCAGCAGCGCGGCCGCCGCCGCGAAGACCGGCGCCGCCGCCGTGCGGAAACGCCTCATTTTTCCACCTTCCTCAGCCAAGCTGCGACAGGATCCCCGCCAGCGGAAGCAGGATCGAAAGCAGGATCGCGCCGATCACGACGGAGAGGAAGCCGACCAGCGCCGGCTCGATCCCCGCGGCCGCGCCCGAGAGCATCCCCTGCGCCTCGCCGCCGGCGTGCTCGGCGATCCGCCGCATCACCGCGTCGAGGTTGCCGGTCCGCTCCCCGACGCCGATCATGCTCGAGTACAGGCCGGGGAACAGCCCGGATTCCCGCAGCGCCGCGGAGAGCGGCCGTCCCTCGGAGACCGCGCGGGAGATTTCCCGCGCCCTGCGGCCGTCGCGCGGGCTGCTCAGGATGCCGGGCATCAGCTCGAGGGCCCGCGCGATGCCGTAGCCGCTCGAGAGCAGCATCGACAGGGCCGACGAGAACCGCGCGGCGTCCACGCTTCGGGCGATCCTGCGGGCGGGCGGGAAGCGGTCGGCCAGGGCTTGGAAGAACCGGGCGCCCCGGCCCGTTTTCACCGCGAGCGCGCCCGCCGCGGCCGCGAGCGCCAGCGCGAGGACCAGCGCCAGCGCGGTCCGGCCCGCCGCGAGGCCGAACTCCAGCGCCGCGGCGCTGGCCGGCGGCACGTCGGCGCCCAGCGTCCCCAGCACCTGGCGGAAGACCGGCAGCACCTTCGCGGTCAGCACGGCCAGCACCGCCCCGATCATCAGGACCAGCGCGAGAGGGTACGTCACCGCGCCGCGAATCTGCCTGCGCAGCGCGTCCTCCCGCCCGTAATAGGCGGCGAGGGAATCGGAGACGTCGTCCAGCTTGCCCGCCTTTTCCCCGATCTCCGCCATGTTCACCAGATAGTCCGGGAAAGCCCCGCTGCGCTTCAGCGCGCGCGCGAGCGACCCGGTTTCGGAAAGGCCGTCCCCGATCCCGCCGAGCAGCGCCTTTTCGGCGTCGCTCCGCGCGTTTTCGCGCAGGGCGGCGATCCCCTCCTCGAGCGGGACGCCCGCCTTCAGGATCCACGCGATCTGCGCGCAGAAAAAGGACAAATCGGAAGGCGGCAAAGCCGCTTTTCTCCGTCCGCTCATCCGGTGCCTCCCTCAGTAGACGCGGGCCGCCGTGTAGGACGCCGCCGCGCTGCGGGAAGCGCCGAACGTCGCGTCCATCAGCTTCCAGCCGGCCGCCGTGTTCTGGATTTTGACGGTGATCCAGCCCCTGCCCTTCAGGTAGACCTCGTTCCACGAATGGGTCTGGGCCACGGCGTCGGCCGAGCCGATCACGAGCTTCGTGGGCACGTCCTCCGCGCGGAGCATGGCCGCCATCAGCGCGGAGTAATCGAAGCAGATGCCTTTGCGCGCGGCGAGAACGGCGTCCACATCCGGCAGATAGCCGCTTTTCACCGTCGCGGCCTTCGCGTAATCGTATTGAATGTTGTTGATCAGAAAATTGTAGACGGCCTTCAGCTTCTCCACGTCCGTCCCGGCGCCGGCGCACAGGGCGTACGCTTTTTTCACGGCGGCCGACGAGGCCGTGAAGCGGACGTACTGGTTCGGGTACAGAAACGGCGAGAGGCCGCTCGCGAGCTTGACGGGAAAAGAGGCGCTGAAAAGCTCGCGGTAGGCGGAGCCGGAGACGTTCTCCATGATCCGGACGGTGTAGGAGCCGTCGCCCATCTGGAGCGGGAACACCTCGTAGGCCCCGGCGCCGTTCAGGTCGTAGTTGTAGGCCATCCCGTCCTTTTTGACCTGCACCTTCAGGCGCTTGCCGCCGCCGCTCCGGCGGACCATCACGTAGCCTTCGGAGGCGTTGCTCGCGTCGATCTCGGAGCCGTCCCGGCGGTAGGCGGCGGTCCCCGGCGCGGAGGGGGTCCGGACCTTGACCGGGCCGGAGTAGGCCGCGGCGCTGCCGCCCCCGGCGGCGCCCGAGGCCGGCGTCCCGCTCCCCGCGGCCAGCGAGACGGGCGGCGTCCGGAGCTGCTCGAGGACCTCCCGCTCCTGCTCGGGCGCGGCGTCCTCGTCCGAGAGGCGGTCCGAGTCCGCGGACGAAGGAGCCGCCGAAGAGGCCGCGGAGGACGCCGGGGCGGAGGCTGCCGCCGAAGAAGCCGGGGCGGCGGACGCGGCGGAAGAAGGCGCGGAGGAGGGCCGCGCCGGGACCGGGGCCGCCCCGCAGGCGGGCAGCAGGGAAAGAACGAGCGCCGCGCCGAGCAGCGCGGCCGGTTTCCGGAAAAATTTCATCGTTTCAGGACCTCCGGCTATGATGGGGAAAGGGGCCGGCGTTTCACCGTTTGGCGGGCTCCACCGGCCCCAGCTTATAGATAATCTTCGTATCGTCTTTCCTGCAGTCGCCCTCGAAGCGCCGGATGATGCGGCGCATGACCTTCTCCGCGTTTTTGCCGTCGATCATCGGCAGCATCACGATGAACTGCGCGGAGCTGTAGGGCGCCACCACGTCGCCCCGGCGCAGGCTGAGGAGGATGTCCTCTTTGAACAGGGCGATCACCGGCGCGGCGGAGGGCTCCTTCGGGATGTTGCCGCCGCCGTCCAGCAGGGACAGCAGCGCGACGTAGATGGATTCGCCGCTGCGCGTGAGCGCCCTGGCCTGCACGCGGTAGAGGTTGCGGAAGGTCTCGTACGTGCAGAAAAAGGCGCCGCTGGCGACGGCGGCCTCCCTCAGGTCCCGCTGGACGGCGGAAAGGTTCGTCTCCACCTCGTGGATGCTGGTCGTGATCCGGCGGTACAGCTCGCGCAGGTCGCCGGAGACGTCCACCCCCAGCTCGCGGTAGAAGAAGTCCGTCATATAGTTGTAGTGCTGCAGCGCCTTGCCGCTCTGCCCGGAGCCGAGGTAGGCGTAGCTCAGGGCGCTGTGGACCGACTCCTCGAACGGCACGTGGACGATCGCCTCTTCGCACAGCGCGATGATCTCCCCGTACTTCTGCTTTTCGCGGTAGAGGGCGCAGAGCTTCAGCACGCAGTTGATGTACAGCGAGGAAAAATACGCCGCGCGGCTGACCACCCAGCTCGCGTCGCCGGAATCCGGCAGAAAATCGCCCCCGTAGCAGGCGGCCGCCTTCTTCAGCAGGACGAGCCGGCGCTCCTTCGGCAGGCCGGGGGCGGAGGCCGCCTTCGCCAGGCGCTCCATCTCCTCCGCGTCCACCGTGCAGGGCAGGTCCGGGTTCCAGAGATAGGAGCCGCGGGAGTACAGGATGAAGGGGGTGCCGCCGTCGTGAAGCTCCGCCTGCAGCATGGTCCGCGCGCGGTAGACCAGGTTCTTGAGCGTGTTCATCGGGTTGCCGCACGGATCGTCCTCGCCCCAGAACACCTCGATCAGCTTTTCGGCCGAGGTCCCCAGGCGGCGGTGCGCGAGCAGGTACTCGATCAGCAGCCACACCTGCTTGGCCCTCCCGCCCGTCTGGCTGAGGGTGTACGTCCCTTTCCGGATCGCGAATTTTCCCAGCATCGTCACGCGGACGGGTTCTTTCGCAGCCGCCGCGTCCGTCCCTTCGGAAACGCTTGTCCCCATGGTCTCCCGGCTTTCTTCAAAGGCCCGTTTTATAATCAGTATAGCATGAGAAGGAAAAATTGACAAGAAAAGGTCGGAAATCGACGGAACAGAGGAAGAAAAGGTCGGCCGGTTTTTTTTATGACCGGCGGGGACTATCGTAAAAGATGGAGGGAGGGCGCAAAAAGTAATTTTTACCTTTCTCGCCCTTTCGGCGGCCCGTGTGACCGGCGCGTGACCGGGGCGGTGTATAGTCAAAGCGCTGCATGGAACAGAATGGATTTTTTGGGAACCTGAAAACGGTTCGCCCGACCCGGGAGGTTTGGAAATGAGGATGCGCGGGACCGGAATCTGGAAGCGGCCGCTCGCCGTTCTGGCGGCGCTTGCGGTCATGGCCGCCATGATTTCCGCTGCCCCCGTTCCGGCCCGGGCGGAGGACGGCGCGGGGACCGCCGTTTTTGACAGCGGGAGCGGGGCGCCGGGGAGCGGGGATTCTTCCGAAGTTTTGTCCGCGCCCGCCGAAGAAGCCGGGGCTGAAAGCGCGGACGCCGCCGCGCTGGAAGCGTCATTGTTCTCCAACGAGAACGACTCCCTTCTGGGGGCGGCGCAGGGCTATAACCTTGTGTGCTTTGGGGATTTTAAGAATCATAACTTCAGCATAGAGGGTGCAAGCGCAATCGGAGGCGCTATTAAAAGGATCTATAGTTGCCAATTAGCCACCCTCGGCGAAGAGCTGGATACAAAATACGGCTTGGTCTGGGGAGCAACGAGTAAGACCGATTCATCCTTTTTAAACGGAAGTTTAACAGGAAAGGCACTTGCCTATAAAGGTCTGCCGGAGGAAGTTACCAACCCGAGCTTTTCTTTCAACTATGATGCGTGGAACACAAAAGAAAGGTTGAAGCAGCAAGCCGGCTTTACATTCAATGAACTGCAACAAAATCTGATTAAAAAATCAAAGGAAGTGGCAAAGCTTAATACCACTGGCTCTACCCAGTTTAATCAGTATAGCAAACAACTGACGCTCATAGGTGACAATACTACTGCCAATATATTTCAAATTGATGCAAAGTATTTAGCTGACAACCAAATAACTATAATTGTTTTGAACACGCCGGATGAGTCGACAGACATCATCAACGTTACTGGAGAGAATGTTACAATTCCCATGGTGAAAAAAAAGAGTGGAGATTCGACGATTGACCTGGGCTACACAGAGATAGAACATCTGCTATGGAATCTTGCGGATGCCGATACTGTCAATAATGTGAATTATATTGCGGGTTCTGTCCTTGCGCCGAACGCCGCGTTTACTTGCACAGGTGGAGGAAATTATGAGGGCACCCTGATCGTGGATTCTTTCGACGGCGGAGATGGCTTTTCGGGCAAATATTATCCGTTTGAAGGCGGGAACCCCCTCCCTGATGACGGCGACGAGCAGGATTATAACGGCGAGATCAAAGTCACGAAAAAAATCAAGCAAGCCGATATTTGCTACGCCAACGGCGACCCGATCTTCACCTTCAGGCTGGAGCGCTTGGACGAAGACGGCGACGTTGTAGCGACCGAGTACCGGACGGTGCGGTTCAGCAGTGAAAAATTCAGCAGTGAAAAAGTAGACGACCCGGATGGCGGCGACATGGTTTCGCAGACCGCGACGTTTTCGGGCCTGCAAGATGGAAAATACCGCGTCTCGGAAGAAGACGCGCTGAGATATCAATTAGCAGATGATGGCATCACAGGAGATTCAGGAGACGTTACCGTCAGCGACGGCGAAAAATCGGCCGAGATTCATCTTGGGAACACAGACGACGACAATTCCGCCCATGTGACCTTTACCAATGAAAAAAAGGCTTTGGGGTACTTTTCCCACACGGACACAGTGTCCAATCAGATCAGGATTGTATTCAAAAATGACGACGAGAACATAGAAGAAACCACAGAGGTTGAATCGGATGCCGCCGAAGCCGCGGCCCCGGCGGAGGGCGCGGCCGGGGCGGAGCCGGAAAGCGCCGCGCCGGAGGAAACGGAACAGCCCGGGGCGGCGCAGGAAGAGCCTGTGAATTCGGAGCCGCCCGCTTCCGCGCCGGAACCCCCCGCGGAATCGGAGCCGCCGGCCGAAAGCCCGGGGGGCGGGGAAGAGTCCGAAGCGTCTGGCCCCGGCGGCTCCGATCCACAGCCGGAGACCAAGGAAACAGCCGTTCCGCCGGAGAGCGGCGCGGAAAAAGAAAGCGGATGAGCCGATTTGGGCAGGATCGTAAAAAGGGTCTGCAGCGTTCTGATCAGCGCCGTCCTGGTCGTGATGGGCGTTTCGGCGGCGGTGCTGCTGCTTCCCTACGCGTTCGGCTGCCGGCCCTACGCCGTGCTGAGCGGCAGCATGGAGCCGAAGTATCCGGTGGGGAGCCTGATCTACGTCAAACCGGTGGGCCCGGAGGAGATTCGCCTGAACGACCCCATCACGTTCACGCTCCCCGGCGGGGGGACGACGGCGGCGACCCACCGGGTGGTCGCGATCGACCCCGAAGCGAAGACCTTCACCACCAAGGGCGACGCGAACACGGCGGCGGACCAGCCGATCCCGTTCTCCCGGCTGATCGGCCGGGCCTCGTCCTTCAGCGTCCCGTATTTCGGGTGGCTCTCCATCTTCATCCGCACGCGGCAGGGGATGCTGGCCGCGGGGTGCCTGATCCTGATGATCGTTTTGCTCAGCCTGCTCCCGGAGCTTTTCCGGCCGGATGAAAAACCGCAGACCGGCGGGGCAAACGCGGAAACGGAAAATAAATCGACCAAAGCCTGATCCGGCCGGGAAGGGGATGACGCGGCAATGAAATTTTCAAAAGCCCGGAAGATCGCGGCGGCGGTCGCCGTTGCCGCGGTCGTCGGGGGCGCGGCGCTCCTCCACTCCACCCTGGCGTATCTGACGGATACGCAGGAGGTAAAGAACACGATCACCTTCGGGAATATCACGGCGGAGTTGCGCGAATGCGGAGATTTTACGGACAAAAATGGTAACAGCGTCACTGTCAATATGTGGCCGGGCGTGACTAAGAAAAAAGCGCCCTATGTCAAAAATACGGGTGCCAACGCCGCCTATGTCCGGCTGAAGGTTTACATGCCGACGGCAACGATTGACGGGGAAGACGACACTCCATTGTTCGATCTGGGTTATCTGGATGGCAAGAAAGATTTTTGCGCTTACACAGCCCCCAATTTTGGCAGCGGTCAAGTGAACGGAACCAAAGTCCAATGGGTCAAAAAAGACGACGGTTATTATTATCTTGAAACCGAACAGCACGGTGATTATGCCCTGCCGGCGGCTAAGCCGGGCGAAAGCCCGCCGCGAACCCCGCCGCTGTTTACATATATTCGGCTGAACGAAGCGGTGAGCGAAGACGACCTTGGCGCCGATTATACGACCAACATCGACGTGACGGCCGAGGCGGTCCAGGCCGACGGCTTTGACAGCGCGGAACAAGCATGGAAAACTTTCGACAGCAAAAATTAAGAATAGTAAGAACTTAGTTCCCATGCGCTTTCATTTAAGGCAATCCAAAATATTCACATATAAAAATTTTTTAGGAGGGTACATACCATGAAAAAGAAAGTTACCTTGATCGTCACCTGCGTCGCGCTGGTCGCGGCCATCGTCGTCGGCGGCACGCTGGCGTTCTTCACGGACAACGATAAGGTCGAAAACGTTGTCACCTTCGGCAATGTGAGCATTAGCCTGACGGAACCAAATTATTCTAAAGATCCAAAGTATGATGAGGCATCGGCTGGCATTACAGGTGCGATGCCTGGCGATCTAATCACGAAAGACCCGACCGTCAAAAACGACGGCAGCAACCCCGCATGGATTCGTGTAAAAGTTGAAGTGAAATGGTCCGAGTCTCAAAACCCTGTTCCCAATCAGGAGGACCTGTTCGAACTTAACACCGACTGGGTTGACGGCAAAGACGGCTATTATTACTATACAAAAAAGCTTGAAAGCGGCGGAGAAACGTCGATCCTGTTCCAAGGTGATAACGATAATAAGAACCAAATCAAGATTCCGGAGGATTGGACGCAGGACACGATCAAAAATACAGGTTCACTTCAGATCAACGTCACTGCAGAAGCTCTGCAGTCCGAAAATAATGACATACCAGCCAATGGGAGTATTGAGGATGTGTGGACGAACGTTACTGTAGAGCCGGCGGCGTAGCCTGCTGAATAATTTTCCCTCGCTGCCCCCTGCGGCAAGCAGAACGTCTCCGGAAAGGTGGGATCGCGGTGAAAAAACGGAACGGGCGGCGGCTCGCGGCGGCTTTGGCGGCCGCCTGCCTGCTGGCGCGCGCCGCCGCGCCCGCTTCCGCGGCGAGCCATGCCGTGGCGTACAACGGCGACCATAAAATCGTCACGTCGGGCGATCTGAACCTTTTCGGCACGGAGATGATGCCCGGCGGGAGCTCGGTGCGGACGCTCTGGTTGCGCAACGATTCCGGGAGCGCCGTAAACGTGTATGTCCGCGCGGAAAGCGTCGAGGGAACCGATTTTCAGAAAAAACTTCTCGGCAAACTGCCGATGACCATCTCCGTCAAGGTCGGCACGGGGCAGGACCTCATCCGCTATGACGGCGTCGCCTCGGGCGTGGTCAGAACGACGGTAAGCCTGATCCCTTCGCAAGGATCACCCAACGGCCTGCTGCTGGGCAGGCTTTCCCCCTTCGGCGCGGCGGATATGACGGTGAAGCTTTCGGCGCCGGAGAGCCTCGGCAACGAGTACCAGGACGCCGCCGCCGCAGTCCGGTGGGTCTTTACCTGTGACGCGGAGCAAGGCGGCGGCAACGGAAACGGCGGAGGCGCAGGGGACGGCGGAAATGAAGGCGGAGGCAACGGCGGCGGAACCGCTTCGGCGGCCGTCCCCACCGAGAGCATCCCGGAGGACGGCCCGCCGCTCGCGCCCGCCGGCCGGACCGATTCCAGCGCGCCCGGCGCTTCGCGGGCCGGGACCGAGATCATCCCCGACGAGGAGATCCCGCTGATCGACGCGCCCGGCACGGGCCCGAAGACGGGCGACGAGAGCAGCGTTCCCCTGCTGGCGGCCCTGTGCGCCGCCTCCGGCCTCTGCGCGGCGCTGCTGCTGCGCCGGCGCGGCGGAAATCGGACGAAATGACAAAGTTACCATAAAAAGTCCGCCCGGAATTCCGGGCGGACTTTTTATGGGCGCGGCCGAAAAGCGGCAAATCCAGAGTTTTCAACATTTTCCACAGACTTATCAACATCTTGTTCTTGACAAATCGGCGTCAACAAGATATTGAAGAGCCTTGTCCGAAGGAAAAAAGTGTAAAAAACCGGCCCAATCTTGGCGGCGAGCCAAACTTTGGCCGGGGACCGAACGTCGGCCGGGAACCGAGCTTCGGCCGGGGACCGAACGTCGGCCGGGGAAGATCAGTCGCGGCGGAGGCGGCCGAGAAACTCCTTCGTCCGCTCGTTCTTTGGATTTTCGAGGACCTCCTCCGGCGTGCCTTCCTCCGCGATCACGCCGCCGTCCATGAAAACCACGCGGGAGGAAACGTCGTGCGCGAACGCCATCTCATGCGTGACGACGATCATCGTGAGGCCTTCCTTCGCCAGCGCGCGCATCACGGCGAGCACCTCGCCCACCATCTGGGGGTCGAGGGCGCTGGTCGGCTCGTCGAACAGCAGGATCTCCGGCTGCATGGCGAGGGCGCGCGCGATGGCGACGCGCTGCTGCTGCCCGCCGGAAAGCTGGGCCGGCTTCGCGTTGATATACTGCGCCATGCCGACCTTCTCCAGATACTTCAGCGCGCTTTCGCGCGCGGCGTCCTTCGGCATTTTCAGCACCTTGACCATGCCGACCATGCAGTTCCGCAGCACCGTCATGTTGCGGAACAGGTTGAAGGACTGGAACACCATGCCGACCCGCGCGCGGTAGGCGCTCACGTTCGGGTTCGCGAGGATATCCTTCCCGTGGAACAGCACCTCGCCGCTCGTGGGCGTTTCCAGCAGGTTGATGCACCGCAGCAGGGTCGATTTCCCCGAGCCGGAGGCCCCGATGATGCAGACCACGTCGCCCGCGAAGGTGTCGAAGTCCACGTCCTTCAGGACGCGGCGGCGGCCGAACTCCTTGCTCAGATGCCGGACCTGAAGGATCGGTTCGCTTATTTTCCCCATCGATGCATCCCTCCGTCGCTCCTGCGCCGCCGGACGGGGTTCAGGCCCGTCGGGTCGGCCATGGCGTCCAGGTCCACCAGCGTATAGGTGCCGGAGCCGTCGATCTTCCGCTCAATCCAGCGCAGCAGGCGCGAGCACGCGAACGTCATGACAAAATAGATCACGCTGATGATGAAGAACGCCTCGAAATATTTATAGGTGCCGCCCGCGGCGCTCTTGGCCTCGAAGTACAGCTCCGTCACGCTGATCACGTTCAGCACCGACGTATCCTTGATATTGATGATGAGGTTGTTGCCGATCTGCGGCAGGATGCTGCGGAAGGTCTGCGGCAGGATCACGCTCCCCATGGTCTGCCAGTGCGTCATGCCCAGCGCCTGCGCCGCCTCGGTCTGCCCGGCGTCGATGGATTCGATCCCGCCGCGCACCGTCTCCGCCATATAGGCGCCCGTGTTGATCGAGACGACGAAGAACCCGGCGAACATGGGGCTCATGTCGAAATGCAGCAGCGACATCGAGCCGTAATAGAGCACCATGGCCTGCACCATCATGGGCGTGCCGCGGAACAGCTCGATGTACGCCGCGAGCAGAAACTGCAGCAGGCCGTACAGGACCCTGAGAAGAAGGTTCGCCCGCCGGCGCGGCTTCGGCAGGGCGCGCAGCACGCCGACGAGCAGGCCGATCACGCACCCGACCGCCGTGCCCACCAGCGCGAGGGCCAGCGTGACGCCCGCGCCCCGCCAGAACAGCCCGCCGTACTGCGAGAGAAGCTGGCGGACCCAGTAGCCGAAATCGTCCGAATTCTCCCCGCCCGTCCCCGGCGCCTTCCCGGCGATCGGCTGCTGGCGGATGGCCTCGTCCATGATCGCCGCGCGGTCGGCCTCGCTGATCTGCGCCAGGCCGCGGTTGAGGGTCCCGCGCAGGGCGTCGTTGCCTTTTTTCACGGCGATGCCGATGTTGGTCTGCTCCTCCGGGACCTTGAGGTCCGGGTCCGCGGAAAGATCGACCGCGGCGAGCTCCGGGTTCGCATAAACGGCGGCCAGCGCGGTCGGCTTGTCGCAGAGCAGAACGTCGCATTTGCCGGAGCGCAGCGAGACCACCATGGTCGCGGCGTCCGCGAGGGCCGGCTGCACCCGCGCCCCCGGGATCTGGCTCAGCAGGTCGTACCAGACGGTGCTCTGCTGCGAGGTGCAGGCGGCGCCCCGCAGGTCGGCGATCCGCTTCGCGCCGCCGTACTTTCCGCCTTTTTGGACCAGTGCGAAGATGGTTGCCCGGTAATAGTTTTCGGTGAAATCGACGGTCTGCTTCCGGTCCTCCGTCGCGCTCATGCCGGCGATGGCCGCGTCCAGCTTGCCGGAAGCCACCCCCGCCGCAAGGCCGCCCCACTCGGTCTTGACGATCTGCAGCTCGTAGCCGCCCGCCTCCGCGAGCCGCTTGGCGATCTTCACGTCGTAGCCGTTCGCGTATTCGGCCCCGTTGCTGATCTTCACGGCGCCGTTGGAGTCGTCGGTCTGCGACCAGTTGTAGGGGGCGTAGCTGCATTCCATGCCGACCCGCAGCACTTTTCTGCCGCCGGCGCCCGAGCACCCGGCCGCGATCCCCGCGAGGAGGACCGCCCCCAGCAGAACGCCCAGCGCCCTGCGGATTTTTCGTTCCATATGGCCTGTTTCCTTTCCGCCCCGGCGGAAGCCTCCGCCGCAGGGCCCGCGCCCCGGAACGCCCTTTCCGCGAAAGGGCCGATTCCGGCAAGTTAGTTGCATTATAGCAGGGGAGCGGAAAATGTCAACTTCCGCGCCGGCTTTTTTTCAAAACGTTGAAATCAGGCGGAGGAAAGGGAAAAATTTTCCTACACGCCTGTGAAAAACCATTGTAGAAATCTGACTAAATATGAATATCTGAGTGTATAATTTAGGAAATTTTTTAATTATTTTTCATATAACCAAAAATAACGCTTGACAATTTACAAAAATTATTATAAACTTGGCACGTGTGAATCGAGTTTTGAAACCGTGCCCCAGTAGCTTAACGCAAGAGCATTTGGTAAATTCCAAAGGTTGTCGGTTCAACTCCGTCCCAGGGCAAATTTTTTCACACAGAGTGAGGTAAAATTATGTTTGAAGACAAAACGTTGGTCTGCCAGGAATGCGGGAAAGAGTTTGTCTGGACTGCCGGCGAACAGGAGTTCTACGCAACCAAGGGCTTTACCAATGAACCGAAGCGCTGCCCCGACTGCCGCAAGGCCCGCAGAATGAACCAGAAGCCTCAGCGCGAGATGTACGACGCCGTGTGCGCCTCGTGCGGCGCGCCGTGCAAGGTGCCGTTCCAGCCGACCGAAGGCCGCCCGGTGTATTGCAGCGAGTGCTTCGCGAAGATGAAAGAAGAGGGCTGACTCTCCCTCGCAGGCGAACCGGCCCCGCGGAAAAACCGTGAAAAAACGGCGGATGCTGAAGCAAACAGCACCCGCCGTTTTTTTCTGCCGCGGCGCGGGGGAAAAACGATTTGTAAAATTTTTCCCGCCGCACATATTTTCTCCGGAAACGGGATATGCTAACCCGCGAAAGGGGAAGATCGTATGCTGGATAAAATCGCATTGGTCATTTTGATTATAGGCGGCCTGGACTGGGGCTCCATCGGCGTTTTCAATTTCGACTTCGTCTCGTGGATTTTCGGCGGCCAGATCACGGCCGGAAGCCGCATCGTGTATATTCTTGTCGCCGTGGCGGCGCTGTGGTGCATCCGCCTGCTGTTCCACGACGAAGAGGAAGAGACGGCCGTCCGCCACGCCGAGTGAAGTTTGCCCGCCGCTCGAAAGAGGCTGTTGCAAAACGAATTTGCAATAGCAAATTGCACAACAAAAGCAGTCCGATAATAAATAGAAAATGCGCTTTGAAATGGCTTTTAAGGGCCAAATCAAGGCGCATTTTTGTGCATTATCTTTCAGCGGGGCCGTTTTGCAACAGCCCCTTTAATTCTGCGGTTTGTTCCATTCGTAGATCAGGCGAAGGCCTTCCAGCAGCAGGGTGTCGCAGTGGACGATGCTGCGCTCGCACATCTGCACAACCTCGCGGGCCAGGCCGCCGGTCGCGACCACGCTGCATTTTTTGCCGAGCTCCTGCTCCATCCGGGAGCACATGCCGTCGATCATGCAGGCGGCGCCGGCGATCAGGCCGGAGCGCATGCACTCCGTCGTGCTGCCGCCGATCACGTGCTCCGGCGCCTCCAGGCTGACGGAGGGAAGCTGGGCGGTGCGCCCCGTCAGCGCGTCCAGCGAGATCCCCACGCCGGGCGCGATGGCCCCGCCCAGCAGGCGCCTGTCCTCATCCAGGACCATCAGCGTGGTGGCGGTGCCCATGTCGAGGACGATGCAGGGCCCGTCGAACATCTCCGCCGCGGCCACGCAGCCGACGATGAGGTCCGCGCCGACCAGCTCCGCGTTTCTGCTGTCGATTTTGATGCCGGTTTTCGTCTTCGGGCCCACGCAGACCGGCCGCACGCCCGTCAGGCGCCGGATGGCCCGCACCAGCGCGCGGTTGACCGGCGGCACGACGGACGAGACCGCCGCGCCGTCGATCTCGTCCAGGCCGATGCCGTAGAGGGCGAGGATTTCCCTTAGCTCGATGGCGTACTGGTCCTCCAGGCGCATGCGGTCCGTCGCCATGCGCGAAACCAGCAGCAGCTCCTTTCCCCGGTACACCCCGACCGTGATGTTCGTGTTCCCGATATCCAAGACAAGAATCATACTTCCGCCCCTGCTTTGTCCCGGCGGACCGCCCGCCGGAATCGTGATAAAAGCATTATAGCAAGCTCCGCCGCCGGATGCAATGACAAAACGGAAAAATCCGCCCGGGCGGAGAAAGGGGAGCGGCCCGCAGGCTACCGGAAAAAAAGGCGCACGGTCAGCGCCGAAAGGATGCACACCGCGAGGTCCCCCACCAGCGCGGCGGGAACGGTGTGCCGCGTCTTTTTGATGCCGACGGCGCCGTAATAGACCGCCACGGCATAGAACAGCGTCTCCGTCGAGCCGGAAAGGACCGACGCCACGCGGCCGGCGAAGCTGTCGGGGCCGCAGTCCCGGAAGATCTGCGCCAGCACGGCCGTCGAGCCGCTGCCCGAGACGGGTCGGATCAGCACGAGCGGCATCACCTCGGGCGGCAGGCCGAGCGCCTTTGCGGCGGGGGCCAGGAACGCCGAAAGCAGATCGAGCGCGCCCGAGGCGCTCAGCATCGAAACCGCCAAAATCAGCCCGACGAGCGACGGGAGGATCGCCGCCGACGACCGCAGTCCCTCTTTTGCACCGGAGACGAACGCGTCGAAGACCGGCACCTTCCGCAGAAACCCGAACAGGACGATGGCCAGGATCACGCAGGGCACCGCCCACGCGCTCAGCCTATCCATCGGGGCGCCTTTCCATCAGCTTGGCGGCGGTGAGGGCGGCCAGCAGTCCGCCCGCCGAGGTCGCCCACACGGCGGGCAGGATGTCGAACGGGGCGGCCGCCCCGGCGCCGGCCCGCAGCGTCGCCATAAAGGTGGGGATCAGCTGAAGGGAGGCCGTGTTCAGCACGACGAACGTCACCATCGAACGGTCGGCGGCCTGCGTGGGATTTTTCTTCTTCAGCTCCTTCATGGCCGCGATGCCCAGCGGTGTGGCCGCGTTGCCCAGGCCGAGCAGATTGGCCGTGATGTTCATGCACATGGCCCGCACGGCGGGCCCGTTCTTTTCACAGTCGGGGAAAAGCCGGCCCATCACGGGCGAGAGCGCCCGCGAAAGCAGCAGCGTCAGCCCGCCGTCCTCGGCGATCTTCATCAGTCCCGTCCACGCGCACATCATGCCGGTGATGGAAAAAACGAGCGTCACGGCTTCGCCCGCCCCGCTCAGCACGGCGGCGGAAAGCTGGGGCATGCGCCCCGTCGCCGCGGCGCACAGCACGCTCAGTAAAATCATTCCGGCCCAGAGATAATTTAACAGTTTGTTCATCTCCTTCCGGGGAAAGGCATGTATAATAACTATTCGTTGGGCAGGCGGATTATTATTTTTTCGCGCGGTTTCCCCTATTTACCTACAACTAATTGACAATAATGGAAAAACATACTATAATTGACCCATCACGATAAAATCTCATTTTTTTTGAGCCGAAAGGGTGTAGTCTTATTGAAATTTACAGGGATTGTAAGAAAGGTTGACGAGCTGGGGAGAATCGTGTTGCCGAAGGAACTGCGGGTCACGCTGAACATCAACGAAAAGGATCCGCTTGAGATCTACGTGGATGACGACAGCAAGATCGTCCTGAAAAAATACGAGCCCGCCTGCATCTTCTGCGGAGGAATGAATGGCATCGTCAATTACAGGGGCCGCAACGTCTGCCGCGACTGCCTGCAACAGCTGGCCGGCAAGCTGGAGGACGAAACCAAGGACAAGCCGTAAAGCCCCCGCCTGCCAAACCTGAAGAATAGGGGCGAGTGCTTCTGACGGAAGAGGAAAGCCGCTTTTTCCGCGGATGCGTCCGGGAGCTGCTGCAGAATCGGGATGTCCGCTCGATGTCGTCCTTTGTGCAGCACGGGAATGTTTCCACGCTGGAGCACTGCGTTTCGGTCGCGTACATAAGCTTTGAAATAGGCAAAAGGCTTCCTCTGCGGGTGGATTTTCGCAGTCTGATCCGCGGAGCGGTTCTGCACGATTTTTTCCTGTATGATTGGCACGTGGGCAGCGGGCGCAAAGAGCTGCACGCCTTCGCGCATCCGCGCACCGCGCTGCGCAACGCGGAGGCGCGGTTCCGCCTCAACGACTGCGAGCGGGACGTGATCCTGCGGCATATGTGGCCGCTCACGCCGGCGCCGCCGCGGTGCCCGGAGGCTTGGATCGTCGGCGCCGCGGACAAGTACTGCTCGCTGATCGAGACGCTGTCGAAGCGGCCGGCGGTCGCGCTGCGGCCGTTTTTATAACGCAAAGGGGGCTTCCTCAAAAGGGAAGCCCTCTTTGCGTTTGAGTTGCTGCAGGGTCATTTGTGGTATTTTTCGACGATGTCGCGCACGGCGCCGACCACGTAATCCGCCTGCTCGTCCGTGAGGGTCGGGTAGAGCGGCAGCGAGACGATGCGCTCGAAGTGCTTTTCCGTGTTCGGGAAATCGCCGGGACGGAAGCCGTAGCGTTTCGTGTAGGCGCTCATCGACGTGACGGGGATGAAGTGGACGCTGGTCCCCACGTTGCGGTCGTTCAGCTCCGCGATGAACCGGTCGCGGCCGATGGTCAGCCGCTCCGGCACGACGCGCAGCACGTACAGGTGCCACGAGTGGGTCGCGTAATCGGGAACGAACGGCGGCTCGACGGCGTCGATCCGCGCGAACGCGCGCTGGTATTTCTCCGCGATCTTCAGCCGGCGGGCCTGCATCTCGCCCAAGCGGGAGAGCTGGACCAGCCCCAGCGCGGCCTGGATATCGAACATGTTGTATTTGAACCCCGGCTCGCAGATGTCGTACCGCCAGGCGCCGCCTTTCGCATAGCGGTTCCAGGCGTTGTGGCTCATGCCCTGCCCGGCCCAGATGCGGGCCTTCGCGTCGATCTCGTCGTCGTCCGTCGCCAGCATGCCGCCCTCGCCGGTCGTGAGGTTTTTGGTCGCATAGAAGCTGTAGGAAGCCGAGCCCTGCAGACCGCTGCCGATCAGCCGGCCCTTGTAGCGGCTCGCCAGCGCGTGGGCGGCGTCCTCCGAGACGTACAGGCCGTGTTCCCGCGCGATGGCGTAGATGCGGTCCAGGTCGCAGACCTGCCCGCTGTAATGCACCGGGACTATCGCCTTCGTGCGGGGCGTGATCTTCTTTTCGACCTCGTCCGGATCGATGCAGCCGGTGCGGTAGTCGATATCCGCGAAGACGGGCTTCGCGCCCACATGGAGAATGGTGCTGGCCGTAGAGGCGAAGGTCATGGGCGTGGTGATGACCTCGTCGCCGGGGCCGATGCCCTTCGAGAGCAGCGCCACGTGCAGCGCCGCGGTGCAGGAGTTCAGGGCGACGGCATGCTTCGCGCCGACGTATTCGGCGAATTTTTTCTCGAATTCCACGGTGCGGGGTCCCTTGGCGATCCACCCGGAGCGCAGGGTCTCCACCACCGCCGAAATCTCTTTTTCGGTCAGGTCCGGCCGGTTGTAAGGAATGAAATCGTCCCTTTTTCTGAACTGGCTCATTTTGATTCCTTTCTTTTCTTTATAATATTATAATAGCTGAGTGGCGGAATGATTTTTTGCTTCTCCCCCGCCGAAGGCGGGGGAGAAGCAATTCCCGCCTCTCCGTCGCGGCTGAAATCGCCATAAACCGGATTTTTGCGGCCCCGGGTAAAAAACGGAAAAACGCGGGCCGAAACAGGTTATTTTCGCCTGATTTTACGAAAGATATGATAGCTCCTTTTCCTCCCGAAGTCAAACGGCGGGCGGTCCCGGCGCGGCCGATTGACTACGGGCGGTTCTGGGGATATAATAGACAGGCTAAAGCGAAATGATGCGGGCCCCGGCCTTTTCCGGGCGGCCGGGGCCGCAGAGGGAGCGGGACGGTTTGAGCGGAGAAAGGGAGTATTACGCGCACCCCAGCGCGTGCGTCGACGAAGGGGCCAAAATCGGCGCGGGCACGAAGATCTGGCATTTCTGCCACATCAGCGCGGGCTGCGAGATCGGCGAGGGCTGCACCCTGGGGCAGAACGTGTTCGTGGCGCCGGGCGTGCGGATCGGGAACCACTGCAAGATCCAGAACAACGTCTCCGTCTACGAGGGCGTGGAGCTCGGCGACTACGTGTTCTGCGGCCCGTCGATGGTGTTCACCAACGTGCAGCGCCCCCGGTGCCGCTACCCGCAGCGCGGCTCGCGGTTCTACGCGCGCACGCCGGTGGGGGAGGGCGCCAGCATCGGCGCCAACGCGACCGTCGTCTGCGGCCACCGCATCGGCCGCAACGCGTTCGTGGCCGCGGGCAGCGTGGTGACGAAGGACGTGCCGGACCACGCCGTGGTGATGGGCTGCCCGGCGCGCCAGAGCGGCTGGGCCTGCGAGTGCGGCGCCAAACTGGACGGACGTCTCGTCTGCCCGAAATGCGGAAGAAAATATGTTCAGGCCGCAAACGGCCTGAAGGAGGCCATAGAGTGATGCGGAAAATCGCGTTCAACGATCTGGGCGCCCAGTACCGCTTTCTGAAAAAAGAGATCGACGCCGGCATCGCGGAGGTGATCGGCGGCTGCCGTTTCATCTCCGGGCCGCAGGTCGAGGAACTGGAGGAGCGTCTCTGCGCCTTCACGGGCCGGAAGTACTGCGTGGCGACGGGCAGCGGGACCGACGCGCTGCTGCTGCCGCTGATGGCGAAGGGGATCGGGAAAGGGGACGCGGTGTTCGTGCCCGCCTTCACCTTCTTCGCCACGGCGGAGGTCGTCAGCCTGACGGGCGCGACGCCGGTGTTCTGCGATTCGGAGCCGGACGACTTCAACATGGACCCCGCTTCGCTTTCGGCGCAGATCGAGCGGACGCTGCGCGAAGGGAAGCTGAAGCCGAAGGGAGTCATTGCGGTCGACCTGTTCGGCCACCCGGCGGATTTCCCGAGAATCGAGAAAATCTGCGGGGAGCATGGGCTGTTCCTGATGGAGGATGCCGCCCAGGGGTTCGGGGGCGAGATCGACGGGAAAAAGGCCTGCTCGTTCGGCGGGGTTTCCGCCACCAGCTTCTTCCCGGCGAAGGCGCTCGGATGCTACGGCGACGGCGGCGCCGTGTTCACGGACGACGAGCGGCTTTGCGCGGCGCTGCGGTCCATCCGCGTCCACGGCAAGGGGGAAATGAAGTACGACAACGTGCGCCTCGGTCTGAACGCGAGGCTCGACACCCTGCAGGCCGCCATCCTGCTGCCGAAGCTGAGGGCTTTCGGCGCGGAGAACGAGCGCCGGCGCCGCGCGGCCGCCCGCTATGCGGAAGGGCTGCGGGGCAGCCGCTTCACGGCCCCGGCGGAGCGCAGGGGATTTTCCTCCAGCTTCGCCTATTACACGGTGCGGGCGGCCGGCCCCGGGGAACGCGCCGAGGCGCGGGAGGCGCTGAAGGCGGCCGGCGTGCCGACAATGGTCTATTACCCGAAGCCGCTCCACCTGCAGAAGGTGTACGAGCCCCTCGGCTACCGCAAAGGCGACCTGCCGGTCGCGGAGAAGCTGTGCGACACGGTGTTCAGTCTTCCGATGCACGGCTATATCGAGGATGAAGTCATCGATACGGTTTGTTCCGTTCTCAAAAACATCTGAACTGAAAAGGCGGGAATCAAATATGTCGAATCTCAAATCGGAGCTTCTCGGGAAGATCGGGGACCGGTCCGCCGTCGTGGGGATCGTGGGCCTCGGCTACGTCGGGCTGCCGCTGGCGGTGGAGTTCGCCAAGGCCGGCTACCGCACCATCGGTTTCGACGTGCAGGCGAACAAGGTGGATTCCGTCAACGCCGGGCACAATTATATCGGCGACATCGTGGGCGACACCCTCAAAAAGGTCGTGGAGGCCGGAACGCTCTCCGCCACCTCGGATTTCGCGTTCATCCGCAAGGTGGACGCCGTGGCCATCTGCGTGCCCACGCCGCTCGACAAATACCAGCAGCCGGATATCAGCTACGTGAAGGGCTCCACCGAGTCGGTGGCCAGGTTCGCGCACAAAGGCATGCTCGTGATCCTGGAATCCACCACCTACCCGGGCACGACCGAGGAGCTGCTCAAGCCGATCCTCGAGGCCGGCGGCCTGAAGTGCGGCGAGGATTTTTACCTGGCGTTCTCGCCGGAGCGCGTGGACCCGGGCAACAAGCAGTACAAGACGAAGAACACGCCCAAGGTGGTCGGCGGCATCGGCCGCGATTCCACCGAGGTTGCGGCGGCGCTGTACCGCAGCGTGCTGGCGGGCGGCGTCTACGAGGTCTCTTCGCCGGCGGTGGCCGAGATGGAGAAGCTGCTCGAAAACACATACCGCAACATCAACATCGGTTTGGCGAACGAGATGGCCATCATCTGCCACCGCATGGGCATCAACGTGTGGGAGGTCATCGAGGCCGCCAAGACGAAGCCCTACGGCTTCCAGGCGTTCTACCCGGGGCCGGGCCTGGGCGGGCACTGCATCCCGCTCGACCCGTTCTACCTCGCGTGGAAGGCGCGCGAGTACGACTACCACACCCGCCTGATCGAGACCTCCGGCGAGATCAACACCGGCATGCCGGAATACGTCGTTCAGCGCGCGATGACCGTGCTGAACCGCGACAAAAAATCGATGAACGGCTCCAAGGTGCTGGTTCTCGGCGTCGCCTACAAGGCGGATATCGACGACTACCGCGAAAGCCCGGCGCTCAACGTGATCGACCTGCTGATCCGGCAGGGGGCCCGGACCGTCTATTACGACCCCTATATCCCGCAGTACCGGCACAAGGGGAAGACCCATACCGGCGCGAAGGAGCTGACCGACGACATGCTCAGGGAAGCCGACATCATCATCATCTGCACGGCGCATTCGTGCTTCGATTACAATAAGATCCAGAAGCTTTCGCAGGAGGTGTTCGACACCCGCAACGCCATGAAGGACGTGAAGGACCGCTCGA
>ENA-UOOI01001140-UOOI01001140.1-fermentation-metagenome-genome-assembly--contig:-NODE-1140-length-29340-cov-17.375141_pt1 | contig 29340 bp, 21 predicted proteins | sample MGYA00245779_ERZ724027 | MGnify/ENA primary metagenome ERZ724027 (study PRJEB28704, sample SAMN03018318) | fermentation metagenome | biome: anthropogenic terrestrial biome; feature: soil...
GCCCCTCGGACTCCGGGAGGACGACGGTCAGCGCGCAGCCCTGAAAGCTGTGCAGATCCAGGAAAAAGTAAGCGCCGTCCCCGTCCTCCGCGATCGCCAGGTAAAACTCCCGGATCAGCGCGTTCCCGCACCAGATCTGCATGGTGCGGCGCGCGCCGTTCAATTTGACGGGGATATGAAGAAAACCGCGGTCCATTTTGATCCTGCGCATCAGCATGGCCGAAACTCCTTTGTCGGCGAATATTTTCGGGGCGTTTTTTATGGTTCTGATTGCAGATAGGTGAAGCTGCCGGGATCGGCGGCGATCTCCGGAGGCTGCCCGGCCCCCGGCTTCACGGTTAATTTTATCATCGCCGTTTTCCTCGGGGTTGGCAGGGCGGAATTAAAATGAGTATGGAAGACGTACCAGAGGTTTTGGTCCGCGTCCCGGAAAAAATCGCCGTGCCCGGTGCCGAACGCGGGGAGCGTTTCGCGGCTCAGGACCGGCCCGCTCCGCTTTTTCCACGGCCCCAGCGGAGACCGGGAGACCGCGCAGCCGACGGCATAATCCTGGCTCCGGAAATCGTTGGCGGAATAAAACAGGCAATACCATCCGTCGATTTTGATGACCGCCGGCCCTTCCGCGACGGGCCAATCGGACTTTGCGGTATTTTCCCACGGAAGATCCGCGCGGATGCAGACCTTCTCGTTTTCCAGCCCCTCGTCCGCCTCGTCGAACCGCTCGTTGATCTCCGTGACGCAGATGCGGTTTTCCCCCTGCTCCATCACGTAATACAGATACCTTTTCCCGTCGTCGTCGAGAAAGACGAACGGATCGATGTTTTTGCGCGGATCTTTCCGGAACAGCGCCCCGTGGTCCTGCTGCCGGAACGGCCCGAGCGGCCCGCCTTCGCTTTTCGCCACGGCGATTTTCTCATTCGCGGCATACGCCATGAAATAGCTTCCGCCGGAAGCGAACACCTGGGGCGCCCAAAAGTCCTTGCTTCCGAACGAATCCCCCAGCTTCAGCGCATAGCCGTCCTTCGCGCGGCCGTCAAGCTTCCAGTGCTTCAGATCCCGGGAAGTATAAACCAGAAAGCCCTGCGACGCGTCGGCCTCCACGGTGCCGTATAAATAATACGTGCCGTTCTCCGTGAAAACAGTCGGGTCGGCAAGAAAAATATTCCGCTCCTTTTGAGGGATCGACGAATGGTTCACCGCAGAGCTCTCCTTTCCAGGCCCGGAAGAAGCCGGGCCGCAGCCGGACAAACACGCCAGGATGCAAAGGGCCGCCGCCGCGCGCCTGAGAAGCCGCGCGGAAGGCCGCCGCGCGCCCCCGAAGATTCTATCGCGCGCCATCCGGGTCCCCCCGATTCGCCGCCCGGACCGCGCCGCAGTCCACCTTGGGGCGATGGTTTTCGTCCAGCAGCCCGTTGACTTCCTGCTGGACGTCGGTCAGCTGCGTATAGCAGTAGCCGCAGATGTACGGGACCTTTTGGATCGCCGCGGTGATCTGCGAGAATCTCTTCAGGAATTCGTCCGCATTCGCCGCCTTGCGCCCGTATCCCCAGCCGGAGGAACCGTCGAACGCGATCCCGCCGAACTCGCTGATGAGGACCGGCAGGCCGCGCCGGGCGAAGCTCCCGGCAAAAGCCATGCGGCTTCCGGCGGGGCTGAAGCGCCCGCTCAGGATCCCGTCCTCATGTTCCGTATAGCGTTTGAGGAACGCTTCCGCGTCCTCTTCGTAATCGTGCAGCGTGAGGAGGTCGGAAACCGTATGCTCCCATCCGTCGTTCGTGATCACGGGGCGGTTTTTGTCGAACGATTTGGTCAGGTGATAAATCGCTTCCGTAAAATGCTGCTGGGTGCGGTCCGTTTTCACTTCCCCGATTCCCCAGGATTCGTTGAAGGGGGTCCACACGATCACGGACGGATGGTTGTAATTCTGCCGCACGGCCTCCATCCACTGGGCCGTGAAGTCGCGGACCGACCGGTCGGTGAACCGGTAGGCCGCCGGCGCCTCGCTCCAGACGAGCAGCCCCAGAACGTCGCACCAGTACAGGAACCGCTCGTCTTCGATTTTCTGGTGCATCCGCACCCCGTTGTATCCCATCGACAGCACCGCGCGGATATCGTCGACGAGCGCCTGTTCGTCCGGCGGCGTCAGGCCGGTTTCTTTCCAGTAGCCCTGGTCCAGGACCAGGCGCTGGTACAGCGGGGCGCCGTTCAGCAGGAACCGGCCGCCGCTTACCCGGACGTCGCGCATGCCGAAGTAAGAAAGGACCTCGTCCCGCTTTTCTTCCCCGCGCAGCAGCGTCAGCCGCAGGTCGTACAGATCGGGGTTTTCCGGCCGCCAGGCTTTGACCCCCCACTCGTCGATGTCGGCCGAGTCCACTTTCAGGACGAGGGAAATCCGCCCGTCCAGAACCTCGGCGCGCTGAACCGCGGCGGTCCGGTCCCGGTAAGAGACCTCCGCTTTTAAGCTGTATTCCCCGGCGAGGTCCCCCACCGAGACGGCGGCGGTGAGCCGGAGTTCTTTTTTTGAAAGGTCCGGCGTCATTTTGATGGATTCGATATGGTCCTTCGGCACGGCTTCCAGCCACACCGTTTTCCAGATCCCGGTCGTCTGCACGTACCAGCAGCCGAAGTTCTGCCGCCGCCAGCGCTGCTTTCCCCGGGGCTGCTGCTCCTCCAGCGAATCCTCCGCCTTCACGACGATTTCGTTCCCGCCGGGCGACACAAGATCCGTGATCCTGAAAGAGAAGCGCGTGTATCCTCCCGTGTGGCACCCGGCGTACTGCCCGTTGACCCAGACCTTCGTGCGGTAATCGCTCCCCTCGAAGCGGAGCATCAGGTCCTTCCCGTCCAGTTCCCCTTTTCCGACGGAAAAGGCCCGGCGGTACCAGACGTTCCCGTGCACGGTCTCGTCGTGGATTCCGCTGCGCTCCGTCTCATACGCAAACGGCACCTCGATGCGCCGCGCTTTCGGGAAAGAGCGGTACCACCGCTCGCTTTCGCCCCGGTTTTCGTCGTCGAACGAAAAATCCCAGGCGCCGTTCAGGCTCCGCCAGGATTTTCGCACGAACTGCGGCCTCGGGTAATCTTTTATGTAGCTTCTCATGTGTCTGCAGCTCCCATTATTCAAAAGTTTCGTGATTTTACAGCATTTTCAGTTCAGTTGCGGAACAATTTTTGCTTCTCCCCCGCCGAAGGCGGGGGAGAAGCCATTTCCGTCGCTCGCTCAAGGCTGAAATTGCTATAGGCAGAAGAAGGCGCGCGGCGTTATCCTTTCAAAGAGCCCACGTAAACCCCCTTGACAAAATATTTCTGCAGGAAGGGATAAATGCACATGACCGGCAGGGTGGAGACGATGATGCTGCAGTACTTCACCAGCTCGCGGTACGCCGTGGTCCCCTGGACGCTCGAGATGGCGACGCTCCCGCCGGTGCCGACCGTGCTGTAGGAAGAGTCGTTCTGCACCAGAATTTCCTGCAGGAAAAGCTGGAGCGGCCACTTGCCGCGGTCCGGCAGCAGGATCATCGCGTTGAACCAGGAGTTCCAGTTCCCCACGAAATAATAGAGGAAAATCACGGCGAGCACCGCTTTCGACAGCGGCAGGATGATTTTCACCAGCACATAGAACTCGGAGGCGCCGTCGATTTGCGCGGCTTCTTCCAGCTCGTGCGGGACCCCCTCGAACGCGGTGCGCATGATGATCATGTTCCACGTGTTCAGGGCGGTCGGGAACAGCATCGCCGCCAGGTTGTTGAACATGCCGAGGTTTTTTACAATCAGGAACCAGGGGATCAGCCCCCCGCCGAAGAACATCGTGATGGTGATGATGATCATAATCGGCTTTTTCCAGTACAGGTCCCGCCGGGAGAGCGTGTAGGCCCCCATCACGGTGACCGCCATGTTCAGCAGCGTCCCCAGGCCCACGTACAGCGCCGTGTTCCGGTAGCCGATCAGGATCCTGTCGTCCTTGAAAACGAGCCGGTATCCGTTCAGGGTAAAGCCGAGGGGTTTCAGCATCAGGCCGTGATACGCCATCAGCCTGGAGGGGTCGCTGAACGACGCGAACAGGACGTGCAGGATCGGGTACAGGCACAGCAGCCCGACCGTCACGGCCAGAAAATAGACGATGATCTCGAAAACAATGTCGCCCGTTGTTTTTCGGGCCATAGCAACCATTCCCTTTCCGGAAGAAATCATCGGGCGGAACGATCCGTCACCAGAGGCTGATCTCGGAGTATTTCCTCGCGAAGACGTTCGTCGCCCACAGGAACCCGAAATTCACGACGGAGCTCAGCAGCCCGACCGCGGTCGAAAAGCTGTAGCTGCCCTCGCGGATGCCGCGCCGGTACACATAAGAGGCGATCACGTCCGCCCTGTCGTACGTCAGCGGGTTGTAAAGCAGGATGATCTTCTCAAAGCTCGAGTTCAGCAGCCCGCCCATGGCGAAGATCAGCAGGATGATGATCGTCGGCAGCATGCCGGGCAGCGTGACGTGCCAGATGCTCTGCAGCTTGTTCGCGCCGTCCAGGCTGGCGGATTCGTAAAGCTCGGAGTCGATGTTGCCGATGGCCGCGAGGTAGATGATGCTGTCCCACCCGATGTTCTGCCAGACGCCGGAAAACGTGTAAATCGGGCGGAAATAGCTGGAAACGCCGAGCAGGGACTGGTCGGTGTGCCCGGTGAAGAACCCCACCATCTGGGTCAGCACGCCGTTCGGCTGGGTAAAGATATAAATCATGCCGCACAGGACGACCAGCGATATGAAATGCGGCATGTAGGTGATGGTCTGCAGCGACCGCTTCAGCCATTTATGCCGGATCTCGTTCAAAACGACGGCGAGGATGATGGGGGCGGGAAAGCCGAAAACCAGCCCCCAGATATTGAGCAGCAGGGTGTTTTTGATCAGCCGCCAGAAATACGGGCCCGTGATAAACTCCGAAAAATGCTTCCACCCCACCCACGGGCTTCTGAAAAATCCCAGCAGGGGCTTGAAATCCTGAAAGGAGATCATGACCCCCCACATGGGCGCGTAGCAGAAGACCAGATACCAGGCCAGCACCGGAAGGATCAGAAGGTATGCAAACCAGTGCGCGTGAAAATCCTTGCGGATCAGCTCCTTTTTGGCGCTTTTTGTCCGCCTGAGCGTATATTCTGCCTCCAACGTCTATTCCGCCTCCAAAAAATATTTCGGGTATAAACAAAGGGCAGCAATTTGCGGCGCAGTTGCTGCCCCCTGAGTTTCGGCGGGTATCGCTTATCTCTTATTGTAGCGATCCAGAGCCGTCTGCCAGATGCCGAGCCATTCCGTCAGGCCCATCGAATTGGCCTTCTGCAGGAATTCGTCGTATTTGCTCACCGGAAGCTGGCCCATGATGATCTTCGCGAAGTATTCGTTGCGCAGCGTGGAAAGCTGGGTCCCGATGCTCGCCTCTCTGGAGGTCTCCTCCGGCGTCAGGGAAACGGGCGGCATGGCGGGGCTGGTGTCCATCTCCTCGGTCCATTCCTCGCGGATCTTTCCGGAATAGCTGCCTTTCTGGGTCAGCAGCGGGTTGGAATGGTGCTCGTCGCGGATGTTGGGGCCGCTGTGCACGCGGTATTTCCAAATCAGGTTTGCCAGCGGCTGGTGCTCGGGATCGTTGTACATCAGGCTCGATTCCTGGAAATAGGGCTGCCCCTTGTCGTCCACAAGGTGAAGATCGCCGTAAGTGCCCCAGTTGAACAGCTCCCATCCTTTTTTGGTGAAGCCGAAGTCAAGCCACCGGAGGGCCGCCTCCACATTCTTGCACTGGGTCGTCACAGCCGCCGGGCGGCCGGTGTTTTCCCAGTTCTTATAGGTCGTGGCGGATTTGTCGCCTTTCTTCAGCACGGGGTTCGGCGCGCCGACGAAATCGACGTTCATCTTGTCGGTCTTCCAGAAGCCCCACATGGTGTCCGGGGAATCCATCATCACCGCGCAGTCCGAAGAAACGGCTTCCGCCATCCTCTGGTTGAAATCGGCGGTCGTCCAGTCCTTGTTCAGCAGGCCCTCTTTCTGCCACTGGGCCATGGTGGTCAGATAGTCCTTCGCGCCCGGCTGGGCCGGCCCCCACGCGACTTTCCCGTCCTTGTCGAGGAACGTCCAGTCCCATACGCCGTAGGCGCCGTTGATGATCCCCGTGAAGATCTGGCCGTAGTTGGAGCCGTAGTTCAGCGGCTCCTTGTATCCCGCTTCCTTGCATTTCAGCAGGAACGTGTGCCATTCGTCCACGGTCTCCGGAACGGGTAGACCGGTTTTGTCCAGGGCTTCCTTTTTGATCAGCATGCCGAACCACATCCACTCCGGGTAAGGCGAAAGCCCGTAAACGCCCACCACTTTGCCGGCGTCCGTGACCGTCGTCTTCTGGCGGTTCTCGTCGCTCTTGCGGAACGCGGCGTAATTCGGAGCGTATTTGTCGATCAGGTCGGTCAGATCCTGATAGGCGCCGTCGGTCAGCCCGGCGTTCAGCCCGCCCTGGTATTTATCCGCGTCGACGATCACGTCGGGCAGAGAGCCGCTCGCGATCATCACGTTGAACTCGTCGTTTTCTTTCCCGACGGGCGGGGAAACGAAATTCACTTTGATCCCCGTCAGCTTCTGCGCTTCCTGATAGACCTTGAAGTCGTTCAGGCTCTTGATGATGGAGGAAAGGTAAGCGTCGATCGGCATCCACACCTTGATTTCGGGGGAGTCCTTCATCGGGTAGGCGTCGTAGTTGTCCGGAATTTCGACATCGTAGGCGTCCTTCAAATAGGTGTCGTTCAGCGAGTCCTGCACCTTTTTGATCTGGTCCGCCGTCGGATTGGTGTTGCCGTCGATGTCCTTGCTCAGGTCCTCAAAGGATTTTTTCGCTTCGGACGCCGTCTGCGAGGCCGCGCTCGGCGTCCCGCCGGCGTCGCCGCCTCCTCCGCATCCCGCCATCATGGAACCGACCATCAGCGCGCAAAGCGCCGCTGAAAGGAATCGTTTTGCTTTCATTCTCAAATTCCTTCTCCCCAAAAAAATATTAAATTAGCGTACAACGGCTCTCGTATCCGCCGATCGGAAGCGGATAAGAAATGACTTTCGGCACTTTCCCGATCCCGTTTGGTCCCGCCTGTGATTTTTATTTATAAAAAACGCGCGCGCTTTTTGCGGTTTGATTTTCGGCGGCCGGTCTAACTGTCCAGCTTCGCCTTTACAATGATGGCCTGGGGGTAATCCCCGAACTTTTCACCGAAGAGATTGAGCCCGCCGACATTGGCCGCATCCTTCTTCACGCCGATCTGAAGGCTGATATAACCGCCGGCCTCCGGGTGCAGGTCTTTCAGCGTCACGTCCGAGCACTTGACGGGATCGTCGAAGGTCCCGAGGGAATTGACCCGGATGGTTTTCAGCAGGCCGTACTGCGTCTGGGTGTCGCTCCACCAGTCCGGGTTATACCTGCCCCGCCGGCCGCCGTAATCGCCTTTGGAGCGGAGGGTCGCAATTTCCGTGTGGTTGACCCAGACCGTGATATCGGAAGGCCAGTCGTTGCTGTATCCGGGCGCTTCGGAGCACAGCTCCATCGAAAATTCCAGTTCGGACAGGCTGCTTTTGCGGAAAGCGGCGGTCGGGATCCGATATTCCAGATAACCCTGCTCGAACCAGATGAGCTGGGCGGTCAGGCGGTTGTCTTTGTAAAAGCTGTCCGGGGAATCCTCGCAGCCGATATAACCCGTTTCGTTCACGATTCCGCAGGGAGAAGCGATCCGGCAATCGAAATAATTGCCGATCGATACCGGAATGACCACCGAACGGAACGGCTCCTTGTTTTTTTTATGAGCGAACACGTTAAAGTAGATATCCTCAAACGCAATTCCGCACAGCTTCTGGGTCCCCCGGACTCCGGGCGATTCCTGGCAGATCACCATGCCCGCCTCTTCCAGCGCCTTCACATGCAGCGCCGCCGTGGACAAAGGGATATCGAAATGCTTTGAAATTTCGCTGATATTGCAGGCCTTATCCACCAAAAGCTTCAGGATGTTGAGCCGCATTTCGGAAGAAAGGGCTTTCCCCACGCTGGCGGCCGCTTTCGGGTCCAGCAAGCTTAACGCGATTCTTTTCTTCATACCCGCACCATGCAATTCAAATAAAATATTCAGCAGATATCCGGTAACACTGTTGACGAAATTCATTGAAACCCATTATAGATTCAATCATTTCAGAAGTCAATAGTTTGCTACAATATTTTTACAACAATTTTTTATCAGCGTTTATTCTTCATAGTCACTAAAATAAAGTTTCCGCTGCAAGTATTGGATTATATTAATAGTTTATATCTCATATTTATTCTATTTTTAATATTATTCGTCATCATTATTTATGTTACAATCATCGCGTCAATGCTGTTCCAACCTATTATATTCAATATTTATGTATCAATAAGCCGTCAATCCCCTTTTCCTTTGGAGCATTCGCTTCCCGCGCTTGCGGATCATGAAAGGAAGGCGCCGCATGAAATTCTTTCACGAGGACGACAGACCGCAGCTTTTTTACCGGAATCCGCTGCCGGTCAGCAATATCGGGGACCCCTATATTTTCCGATCCGGCGGTACCTATTATCTGTTTGCCACCTCCGCCCCGGACGGTTTTTACTGCTGGGCGTCGGAGGACCTGATCCACTGGGGTAAAAAAAGAAGAGCCTACCTCAGAGAGGCGGGCTCCTGGGGAACGAAGGATTTTTGGGCGCCGGAGGTGATCGAAAACCGGGGTCGGTATTTCCTCTTTTTCTCCGCACGGAACCGGAACGGTTCGCTTCGGATCGGCGCCGCCGTCTCGGACCGCCCGGACGGGCCCTACCGCGATATCCGGGACGCTCCGCTTTTCGATGCGGGGTATGCCTCCATCGACGCCCATGTTTTTCAGGACGAGGACGGGCGGAATTATTTATTCTTTTCGCGCGATTGCTCGGAAAACAGGATCGGCGGCACCCCGGTCAGCGAAATCTACGGGGTCAGGCTTGCGGAGGATCTTTCCTCTATCGAAGGGACTCCGGTCCGGCTCCTCACCCCCGAGCAGCCGTGGGAGAAAAAATCGAAGGCTCCCCTGTGGAACGAAGGCCCGGCGGTTCTCAGGCACGGCGGCAGATATTACCTCACCTATTCCGCCAACTGCTTCGCGGACAGGAATTATTCCATAGGGTACGCGACCGCGCGGAGGCCGCTCGGTCCTTATACCAAATCGGAAGGCAATCCGATCCTCACCTCCGGCGGTTTCCGGGGAATTTCGGGGCCCGGCCACCACAGCTTCGTCCGTTCTCCCGACGGGAGCGAGCTTTTTATCGCCTATCACACGCATACCTTCCCGAACGATGGAGGGGGAAACCGCCAGCTGAACTTAGACCGGGTCGTCTTTTCAAAGGACGGAGAGCTCTTCGCAGACGGTCCCACCCTGTCGCCGCAGCCGGCCCCTTTCTCGGACGGCTTCCGGAATCTCGCTCCCGGCGCGGCGCTCCGGTGCGGCGCTTCCGACGTCCCCCTCCTGAACGACGGAATCTTCACGTCCCATCCGAAAGACGGGAAATGGGACTGGGTGCAGGACGCGGACGATACGGGCAAAGTCGAGGTGGTCGCGGCGTTTCGGCAGCCGCGGCGGATCGCGGGCTTCAGTATTTATCGCGGAGCCCATGACGGCTTGGATTTTCAGTCCCTCGACGTCGCGTTGGACGGCCGGCACCGGATTCCGGGCCTTCGCTGCCCGGATTCCGCGGAACAAAGAGCCTTAACGGCTTTGTTCACCCCCGTTTTCGCCTCGCGGATCCATTTTTCGTTCCTCCCCGGCGAAGGCCGGTCCCAGATCGCAATTTCCGAAATCATGATTTTCGGGACGCCGTCCTGAAAAGCGGTTTTCCGTTCCATCCCGGGGCGGGAGGCGATTTCGCTTCCGGGCCTTCGGTTCGGCAAACGCGGGGATGTTCTGACCTCACGATCTTCATGCGCATCCACTTTTTCAAACAGGCCGCGGGCACCCGCTTCCACCGCCCGGAAGAAAGATCAAAGGCGTGCCTATCGTACAAAAGCGTCGATCACCATCACCGTTTTTCCTTTTGAAACGCCGGAAGGAGTAAGAACGTACTTCCCGACGCTTGCCGGAATGATAAACGTTTCGGCATAATGGACGTCGAACGGCGGAAATCCCTGCTCCGGACTGGTTACGGTGATCTGGCCGCCGTCCACAAGATTGAGGACGTGGACGCTGTCGTTGCACGGAAAAGCGCACGGCTTCCGGAAAGTGTAGCGGTATGTTTCAATAAATTCCCTGGGGTGCAGCCCCGTGCGTTCCACGAGGAGTCCTTCTTCCCGGTGAAGGACTCTTTCTTGATGGACGGCATTGCTGCGCACCCACCGGGTATCCCTGTCCCATTGAATGTTTTTTACGCCGTGCTCAATATGGATCGGACGGGGTCTGCCGTCCAGCCCCACTCTGCCCCAATCCCATAGTTTGAATGTAAAAATATAAGGAGTCGCGCTGATTTCGAGCACCATCGTATTTTTCCCGGAGCAATGCACGGTCCCCGCCGGAATCAGCAGATGATCATGCTTTTTCACCGGGATCCGGTTGACGTATTTTTCCGCCGGGAACGCCCCTTCCCCGCGGTCGGCCTTTTTCAGATCCGCCACCATGGCGGCGGGGTCGGCATTCTCTTTCAAACCCAGATAAACGCAGGCGTCGTTTCCCTCGGTATCGAGGATATAGTAGCTTTCGTCCTGGGTGTAGTGCATCCCGAAATTCTCTTGTATATACTCGGTCAGAGGATGCACCTGCAGGGAAAGGTTTCCGCCTTCCATGGTGTCCAGAAGATCGAATCGGATCGGGAACTCCGTGCCGAAGCGCCCGTGAACTCTCTCGCCCAATAATTGCCTGGGGCGATAAAACACCAGGTCGATGCACGGAAGTTCTACGGAAACGCCGCCGAACCGCAGCTGAATGCTGTTTTCCTCCGGTACTCCGTCGAAGCTCCACGCGTAGTTGGGCGCGTCCTGCGAAAGCCCGAACACCCCGCGCATCCATTGTCCGCCCCAGACTCCGGGGTCAAAATACGGCTTGAGCCGAAAGGGCCGCCGGCTGATCTGGTCCAATGCGCGGCGGTAAGCATCCCCCGTAATGAACTTGGGATTCCGGCGGTCGTTTGCATCCACCATATAGTCCAGGTCGTCGAAACGGGCCTTCTTATGCCGGTCCGCCATTCGCCATTCGATAAAGAAGCCCCTTTTATATTTAGTCAGAATCGGGGCGTCCGCATTGCCGCAATGCCAGTTCGGCATTCCCGCACGATAGCGCAGCTGAATCTCCCACCGGGATAGATTGAAGTAAAAATAAAGATCGCCGCGCAGAATCAATCCGGCCCCCACGCCTACGAGGAAAACGACCCCGCTGCAGCGCTCCGCCTTCCTGCGGGCGGATTCCAGCTTTTCCGGCACAAAGCAGTCCTTCAGCTTCTTATGGGTCATATAGCCGAAGACCCGGTCTTCCGTCAGATCGTCCTGAAAGAAGCGACTCAGTTCTTCGGGCGTCAGAGCGCAGTCTTCGCTTCGTATCAGCAAATCCGGACGCAGCTTTTCCAGCTGTTCGATTAAAGACCGCTCATCCACCCCGGGGTACAGATCGAAGGTAAATATTTTCTTCCCCAGCTTGATCCGCTTTTTGATTTCCGACAGCAAAGCGGGGTACCCTTCCAAAGCTTTGTCGTCGAGGCCTTCCACTTTTATGTGAGGAGAAAGGTCATAGTTGCCATACTTAGCATATTTACCGGGCATTCTTTCATTCCTTTCGCGGGGCCCTTTCGTCACAGCTCTACTGAGTACTTGTATTTTTCTCCCGGATAATAGCAAATCGTGAATTCAACGATATTGTTATTCTGATCAAAAGTAATTCTGGAACGCTTAAAAACAGGCGCCCCTTCTTCAATCTCCAAAAAATCCGCAATGGTTTTGTTGGCCAATACGGCCTCAAAGGTATCCTGGCCGCGTATGATTTTGACACCGAACCGCTTTTCCAACAGATCGTAGAGCGACGTCAGGTATTGGTTCTCATCCAAGGGCAGATTCCTGTCTTTTTTCAGAAAAGTAATGGAATAGACCAGCGGTGCATTTTTAACGCATCTGACGCGGACCAGCCTATAGACTTCGTCCTCTTCATTGATATTCAGCTTTTCCGCCGGGGCCCTGCCGCATTTTTCAAGAGAAATGCGGCAGTAGGTCGTTTTCATTTGAATGCCGTGCTGTTCCATTTCTTTTGAAAAGCTGATCACGCGTTTGAGGTTCTCGTCGATTTTTTTGAAAACGACAGTGGTCCCAACGCCCCGGGCGCATTTGACATAGCCGTCTCTGACAAGGTCATTCATCGCCTGACGGACCGTCATGCGGCTGACGCCGTATTGAAGCTGAAAATCCTTTTCGCTGGGGAGGATGTCGTTGTATTCATACTCCCCGTTTTCTATCTGTCGCTTAATGATATTTTCAAGCTGGATGTAAAGAGGAGAAGCGTCCCTTTCCCGACTCAATTCCACTGTTTTCACCTGCTTTTTTAGATTGCCCCGGCACCGAACGCGGGACTTCCCGCGGCGCACAGCAATCCTTTCAAAATGCTCCCGGAAGTGTCGGGAGATACCTTGACCCGGATACGGAGCCGTTCGCAAAGGTCATCCAACGCTTTGCCAAAGCGGCGATAGCTTTTTGAAATTTGTCCTCCCAGCACAAGGGTGTCCGGATGAAACGATTTCAGAAACGGCGCCAACGCTTCGCTTAAAACTTTTCCGAATTCCTCAAAGGCTGCAAACGCCCGCGGATCGCCGCGGTCGCAAAGGGAAGAGAGTTCCGCCCCGTCCGGAACCGGATCGAAAAAGCGCCGGGAGATTCTTTTCAAACCCCTTGCGGAAACATAATCGTCCAGGATACCGTCCCGAAAGGGGAAACGATAAATCCAGCCGTTTTCCGGCACGCCGTCCGCCGGTCCCCTGAGGACCCGCCCATTTTCGGTGAACGCGGAGCCGGCTCCCGTTCCAATGCAGACACAGACCGCTCGGCGGCTGTCTGCGGCCGCGCCGAACCGCATCTCGCCCACTGCAAACGCTTCGACGTCGTGCAGAAAAGTAAACCGGACCTTCTCTGTGATCTGCCGCGGCAGCCGCTTTTTTATTTCGTCCCGGACGCTGCATCCATAAATGGAATCGTACTTCCCGATTCCCTGCATATAGCTGATCCCCTTCCGATAATCGAACGGCCCTGGGAACGCCATGCCGACTCCCTGCAGTCCTTTCTTTCCCTCCGGCAGACCGGACAGCAGCGCTGCGATGATATCGGAAAAATTTTGGAAGACTTCGTCTTTCGGAAAATTGGACCTTGCGTCGAACGTCCGGATCTTTTCCCGCGGGAGAGCAGGCCCTTCGCACGCCAGCGCTTTTATTTGCGTGCCTCCGACATCCATCAGCACATAAGCCATAAAGCCGCCTCAGACGTCCAGGGAAAGGATTCCCTCGTTCTGCGCCTCGCAGACGAGAAAAGCTTCCCGGACCGGCAGTTTGTCCGTTACGGAAACCGAATAGGAGAACTGATAAAATCCGCCTAAATCGGCCTTAAAATTTGTTTCCCAAAAATTGTTCATCACCCAGGAATAGGGGATCGAGCGGTTCAGCGTTTCGTCTTTTCCGGTGCACAGCCGGATGGGATGCGCCCTTAAATCACCGAACGTCACCAACGGAGCGTCCTTCAGCGAAAGGATGACGTCCTTGCCTTCTCCTTCGATCACGATGCCGTTCTGCAGCAAATAAAATTCGCCGTTGCTGCCCGGAAGCTGATCGATCCCGGGCCGAATGATACATCCGGTTTTATCGATCCACTGGACTTCGTTTTTCCCCGCGGTAAAAGGAAGCGAAACATAAAGATTCTCAGGCTCCCAGACGCTCGTTTTGTGGATACGGACCGCAACGTCCATTTTTGGCAGATCCTTGTAGATTTTCAGAAAGACCTGGTAGAGACGGGTGCCCTCCAGCTGGTAGTCCAAACGGACGGCAAGATAAACGTCTCCGTTCCCGATCAGCCTGATGTCTTTCAGAACGGAACCGTACCGCTCGGTGGAGACCGCCTTGCGGTTGCGCCCCATCCTCCGGCGTTCCTCACAGGGGGTGGTTTGGATCCTGGTGACCTCGTAGATGCCGGAAAACGGCGGGTAGATTCTATCGCTGCGCAGCAGCTCCGTGTGATCCCGGCGATCTGCGATCGAGGCGATGCCCTTTTCCTGGTCGAACAGAATTCTGAACCATTTCGTCTCGATGCAAGAGGTGTTCTCCTGGAAAGTTCCGGGCTGCAGGATATCGGCGACGCCTTCCGCCCCGATGCGGGCATGATTTTTTACCGTGAAGTTTAGCCTCCGATGGGTCGGGCGGATCCGGATGTCCTTTTCCTCTCCCGGCTTCAGATCCAGCAGAAATTCCACCTGCGTTCCCCGCGCGACCGATTTTGTCTGCGATTTATATTTTTCGCCGGTTGCCTCGTCGACCACTTCGACAGGCATCCCTTCCGTAAACGGAATCCCATCCATATACTCCCAGGCCTCGATATAGGCTGCCGCGGTCGTGCGGCAGCGGATCGAGTGGGGATTGATGATCCGATAGCGCTGCGGCCGGTCTCTGCGGATGGAGACCTCTCCTTTTCCGCTCAGAATGAGGTCGAGGTTCTTGCTGACAGCGGTGTTTGCGTTGACGGCATAAGCGGATTTTTTGAACTCCAATTCGCTTACCAGCGTTTCCCAGGGCTCGGAAACGGAAGAAGAATATCCCCAGGTATGCTCGGCATAGAGGGTGAGATCTTCGGCCGCGCGTTCCATGTTTTCCGGATTTCCCCGTTTTCCTTCGGGATCGAGCTTTCTGCACAGTCCCCATTTCCTCTGCGCCTCTCGGAAATTTTTGACCGCTGCCGGAGTAGAGCCGACTCCGTCCGCCCACCAATCGTTCCAATCGCCCGAATAGACCGGGATATCGGCGCAGCGGCTGCGGACGTAGGCAAAGAAGCGATCCAACGTTGTCATTTCAGCATGGAAAAGATCCGGCCGTTCCTTGCTGATCCGCGCCGCGCGCTCTGCAATCCGTTCGTTGGGCGGCGCATTGTCGGTACTGCAGCCGGAAACCATCACCGGGATAAAATCGTAGGGATATCCTTCTTCCTCCAGATTTTTCAGATAGCGTTCCGTTCTCTCGCAGCATACCTGGAACTCCACTTCCTCCGTATCGGAGGTTCCGCCCGTCAGCAGCTGATGGGCCTCGGATTTTTCTCGGATTTCATCGAAAAGCATATAGCTGGAACCTGCGTGCGGGGCAAAGAACAATTCATTCCCGAAATGATAATACTCTCCGTTCCAGACTAAAATTCTTTTCCCTGTCGGGCTTTCCCAGTAAAAAGGAATCTGTTTCCGGTACAGCGGGAACATTCCGTGATGAGGATGGAGGCACGAAAACAGATTTTCGATTCCGTTTTCCGCCAAAGCGTCGGCATATCCCCATGCAAATCCATTGATGTCCGCCGTCATTGCGCTTTTCACGGGAACCCCGATCGTTTCACCATAGCGTTTTGCAAGAGCAAGCCGCGAAGAGAGCACGTCATAGCGGATCAGTTCGGTCAGATTCAAATAATTTCCGGAAAGCCCTATTTCGCCGCGCTTCACGTATTTTTCAAAATCACGCCGGTAAGCTTCCGGGGCCTGGCGGTAAAAATTCCTTACCTGCCAAAAGTTCTCACACTGCCATACGAAGCCGGTGGATCCCTCTTTGCTGCCGGAATGCAGGCGGTTCAAAATATCGACGGCCTGGCGGATGTAATCGTAATGGTAGCGCATGATTTTGTCCTGGCGCGCCGTATAACCGATATCCGTGTGCGAATGGTGGATTAAAAATATTTTCCAGTTTTTTTGAAGCTTCATGGTTTCTTCTCCGTCCTTTATTTACTCGTATAAACGAATCCGGTTTCAAAATTCTTCTGCAAAACGAAAAAGAAAACGATCGTCGGGATGGACGCAAGTAAACAGCCGGTAAGCAGAACCGGCACGTTATCTTTTCCAAGCAGGGAAATGGAAGCCATCACAGAGCGGATTTCGGGCGATTTTGTAAAGGTCAGACCGAACATCAGGTCATTCCAGCACCATGTGAACTGGGTCAGAAACACAATGGAAATAGGCGCTTTGGCTATGGGGATAAAAATCCGGGTTAAAATCTGCAAATTGGTGCATCCATCGATCTTTGCCGACTCGCAGATTTCCTTAGAAATTCCTATAAAGAAATTGTGCAGTACAAACATGCTGAACGGAATGCAAATTGCGGTGTAAAATAAGATCATGCCGAATCTGGTATCGTACAAATGGGTCTGCACGTATCCTTTGTAAACTGGAATCAGGTAAATTTGAAAGGGAAAAATCGTTCCGCTGTAAATAAACAAAAACCAAAACGTCCTGTGCCGGATGTTTAGATGAGAGATGGCATATGCCGCTAAGGCGGCGATCACGGCGGAAAATAACGCGCCGCAGAAAGCGTAAAGAAAGCTGCTGATCATGGATCTGCCCAGGCCGACAGAAGTGATTACAGCGATCAAATTGGAACCAAAGAGATTTTCTTTCGGTAAATCCCAGAAATTCCCCAGCCGATATTCCTGCCTGCCCTTGAAGCTGCCGAACACCGTAAATAAAACCGGGAATAGCCAAAGAATGCCCAGAATCGTCAGGACGGTATTGATGACGGCCCTTGTTGCTCTTTTGGTCTGCATTTCATTCACCTCTTTGCCGTATCGTATATGGATCAGGCGATATTGGGTTCCTGGAACGTATTTTTCAGATTAAAATAGGAAACGATCAGGATCATCACGGTAAGCACTACGGCGACGGCGGAACCGACGCCGAACCGGTTGTAGATAAAAGATTCCTCGTACATCGTCAGCGCCAGGGTTTCGGAGGTACGGTAAGGTCCGCCTTTTGTCATCACCCAGATGGAGTCGAACACTTTGAAGCTGTTGACCAGGGACATCAGCAGCACGACAATGGTGGTAGGTTTGAGTAAGGGAAAAATCACCTTAGCATACAGATGATACGTGTTGGCACCTTCGATCACCGCCGCTTCGATGGGAGAAGAAGGAATGTTTTTTAGACCGGACAGAAAGAGAAGCATGTTCATTCCCACCCCCTGCCACATCCCCATCACGATCATGATAAAGGTGTTGACATAGGGCACCGCAAGCCAGTCCTGCATCAGATTCGGTAAGCCAATGAAAGAAAAAAGCTGGGGGATCCCGTATTTTGACAGCATGGAGGCGATGATCATCCCGCCGACCGTGGCGGATAACGCCGTGGGAAAATAGAAAATATTCTTGAATCCTGTGAGCCATGAACTCTTCGAGATTAAAATGGCAAGAAGCAGAGGAATGATCAGAGAAACTACCAGCGAGCAGACCACCCAGATAAACGTGTTCATCAAAGATATTTTGAAATTAGGGTCGGTAAACAGATGGAGGTAGTTGGAAAGGCCGGCGAACGTCATCGGTGAAAATCCGTCCCAGTTTTGGAAGCTGAGGTAAACGGTATAAATGATGGAGGAGATGAAAAAAAGTGCGATCAATACCGTCGCCGGGGCTAAATACAGATAATTCGTCCAGTTCGCGGCCGCTTTTCTTTTCTTATCTTTATTCGTCATAAATCAACTTTCCTTTTCTGTCAAGACCGCATATGGGCACAGCGCAGATCTGATAAAATTACGGAAGGACTATCCCTATGATTATAGTCCTTCCGGATGATCTTACAGCATTTCCAGTTGATTATGCAAGTGGGTTTGTGTTTTCCCCCCGCCTTCGGCGGGGGGAAAACACCTCATCTTTCGCAAATTGAAATGGAATTGCCGTAGGGTGTCAGAGGCAGGAAAGCCTGCCTCTGTTCCTCATTTTTTGAATACTTCGTTTGCTTTTGCCTGAATCGTGTTCAACGTATCGTCGATTTCTGCCGCCCCGTCCATAAATTTGGAAAGCGCGGGCAGCGCAACGTCGCGGATTTCGGAGGGCGTATTCTCATAATATCTCAAAATCATCTCGCACTTGTCCGAATCGGCGCTCATATTGATGATTTTTTGAAGGGTGGGGTCTTCAACGGCAACGCTGTTGGTGTTGGCAACGCCGTTGTCTGTAATCATGACCTTTTGCGTTGCGGGCTTATAGAAACCGCGAAGCGCCGTCAAAGCCGCATCCTTGCTTTTGCTGTTTTGGGAAACGCAGATCGGAGACGCTTCAAAGAAAATAACGCTCTTTCCATCTTCTTTTACATTAGGCAAAACGAACGCGTCCAAATCTTTTCCGGATGTCATCCCGTAATCTTTGACCAGGCCGCTGATCGTTGCGCTGGGTTCCAATACAATGGCGCATTGCCCCTTTGCCAGCTCTTTGAACATATCGGTATATACCACGGGTTTTGCAAAATAGCCTTTATCGAACATGTCTTTCCATACGCTCAGGACTTCCTTCATCGCCGGGTCCGTGTACGGTTTCGCACCGGTGCAGATGTCCTTATACAATTGCGGATCATAGGCGGCCGTGATGGCCTCAAACCAAATGAAGCTTGCCCAAGAATCGTTTTTCAGCCCGATCGGCGTCACGCCGCTCTGCTTGATTTTCTCGCAATCGGCAAGGAATTCGTCGAACGTCTGCGGATTTTCTTTTATTCCGGCTTTTTCAAAAATGCCTTTGTTGTAAAGGCAAAGATTGTATAAAACGCTGTACGGGGCCGCATACGCTTTTCCGTTAAAGGTGAACGCTTTTTCGATATCCGGAGATACGCCGGCCGCAATATAGTTTTTCCATTCGTCTGTTAAATCCGCTATTTTCCCATTTTTTGCCAAAGTATCAAGTTGCGGGCCGCTCCACCATGTAAAAAGGCCTGGGGCATCGGGCTGATCGATCGACTGCTGAATGGCCGTCTGATAAGAAGCCGTGTCCGGGTAGTTCGTGATTTGAATTTTCATGCCTGCATCATTCTGCCAGGCTTCGGTAAGATGGTTGACTATTTCCTGATCACCGCCCTTATCAAACCAGAATTCTGTGGAACCGGTACTGGGCGAGGGACCGGAACCCGGGTTGCTTCCTGAAGATTGCGGACTGCCGCAGCCGACGGCCAGGCTGGCCGGTACGGCGATTCCCAGCAGCAGCGCGGCGATGTTTTTCCATCTCAACATTTTGAATCCTCCCGTTAATCATATATTATAACATTAGAACGTTATGACATATAGTATATCGTTTGCGGGCGTATGTCAAGAGTGTTTTAAGAAAAAACATATAATTTTTTTGAATGATTCAGCCTGAATCTTTAGCTTTATGACCAGAGAGCAGAACGGATGTTTCGGTGAGGATTTTCAGTTGGTATGTCCTTGTGCCGCAGCCCGCGAATATGCGATTGCGAGCAAAGACGTCAAAGCGAGGACGAATTTTGAACAAACGGATCCTTAGTTTCTGAAAAACCGGGGTGTTACTCCAGCTCGGTTCCCTTCATCCCTGCTCCTGACTATTGGTTTTATACGGATTTAAAGAGGTTTTCCCGGATATTCCCCCGTCCTCTGACGAGAGGGCTTTTTTTAATCGGTCTCCCGTGCTGTACTGCATGATTAAATTGATATTTTGGTTATAGTTTCCGCAGCTGCGGCCGAAAAGCGTGAGCCCGCCTTGATGACGGGCCTTTTCCGGAGCACTGATCCGGTAAAGGAACGGAATGCCCGGCTGTAAACTGAGGTCTCGTATTTTAACGTCGCTGGTTTTTTCACCGTTTATAAAGCTGCCGTTTTCATTGACCGTTACGGTGACCAGCAAACCGTACTGGCTGTTGCTGTCCGGCCACCACATGGGGGTATAGAGTCCCCGTTCAATGACATAATCCTTCGGCGCGGTCCAGTATCCCAATTCCACGCCGTTGATGGAAAAATAGATGTCGCTGGGCCATTGATCCTGATATATCGCCGTTTCGGAACAAAGCTCCTGCGAGAAGCTCAGCGCCGTCAGCCGCTGTGTTTTCTGAAGGTAATTTGGTATGCGGTATTCGAGAAAGCCCTTGGTCAGCCAGATCAGGATCGCGTTGCTGCGTTTGGGATCGTCAAAAAAGATGGGATTGTCAAACCCTCCGACGATATCGTTTTGCGTCAGCAGACCGCAGGTCGGGTGCGCGGCGTAGTTCACATAGCTTCCGATCGGGATTTCCAGCGTGTGCCGCTGGGAAACGTCGCGTTTGGATGGGACCGAGATCAGAAACTGATGGGTCGGTACCGAACAGAGCTTTTGCGTTCCCTTGATGCCGTTGATGTTCTTCACGAGAATAACGCCGCTGGATTCCATCAGCTTGATATGCGACGTGACCGCGCTGGCGGTCACTCCCAAAGCAGTGGCGATTTCCTGAAGGTTCAGTTCTTTCCGATCCATCAGAAGCTGAAAAATCTCCATCCGTATATGTGATGATAAGGCTTTGCAAAACGACGATATCTCGTCAACCGTATCGAATTCCCTCATCCATCCGGCCCCCAGAAAATTATCTAATATGATATAAATTAAAAACCGAAATTGATCAAATCAACAAGAATAAATAAATATGCTTGACAAAATTATGAGATGGATATAATATCTTATTTAGATAGTTGTTAAGCAGTTTAGATAAATCAAAATAATACACTGTATTTTTCCAATTCGCCCTATCCATTATTACAATACCATAACGGGAGCAGGACTGTCAAACGCTTTCAGTCCCGTGCCGTAGGGTACCCAACGATGGGCAAGCACGGCCGGATTGCAGAAGCGAAGGGCCTGCGGCCCCGTGCGGTAGGATGACGCAGTCGCAAAAAACTTAGGAAAGCGCAGGTGTGTGATGGAACCCGCATATTTTTCTCATGACGGGATCGTTCTCAACGGCACCGTCCATCCTTTATGGAGTGGGAGTTTCCAGTACTGGCGCAGCGATCGGAAGGAGTGGGAACGCATTCTCGATTCGATCGTGTCCCTGGGCTTCCATATGGTGGAGACTTATGTGCCGTGGGGCGTCCATGAGCTGGAAAAGGGACGGTACGATTTCGGTGATTCGGATCCCAATAAGGATCTGCGCGCGTTTTGCCGCCTATGCAGAGAACGGGAAATCTATATCCTGCTGAGGCCGGGGCCGCATATCAACGCCGAAATGGATTATTTCGGCTACCCCGAGCGCATTGTGATGAACCCCGCTTATATGGCGCGGACTTACGATCAGGATCCGTTGGTTTATCCTTACTCGCCGCGGCCGTTCCCAGTTTTGTCCTACGCTTCCGACGAGTTTTTTCAGGAAGTCTGGGAATACTTCGACGCCGTTTATGCTCAGATTGCCGACCAGATCTATCCAGACGGACCGATCATCGCCCTGCAGGCGGATAACGAGTACTGTTGCTTCTTCCGGGACGCACCGTACCTTGCGGATTACTCGGAGGCTTCGCTCCGAAAATACCGAAAATTTCTGCTCGGCAAGTACGGCTCGCTGGAGTCCGTCTCCCAATGTTATCGGGAAACGCTGCTCCGTCCGGAAGATCTGATGCCGCCGACCGGCTTCTCAGCCGACGGTTACCGGAAGTGTATGGACTGGCTTCTCTATAAAGAGAGCGACGCGTGGGATGTCCTGAAAAAAATCTCCGATTATTGGCGGGGCAAGGGTCTCCGGATCCCGTTGTACCATAACACGGCGCTGCGGAATTATCCCCCGACCGATTTCGTAGGAATGCAGCGCGGCGCGGTGGATCTTGCCGGGATCGATATGTATCTGTATCCCCGAGAGCACGAGTGTATCCGTCAGACCTATCATTATCTGTCCGGCAGTTCCCGCCTTTCCTATGTTCCGGAGTTCATCTGCGGATCGTGGTCGGATAATGCGAGAGCCCTGACCGAAACAGAGCAGGAGTTTTTGACCCTTTACGCGCTGATGCACGGGGTGCAGGCGGCTAATTTTTATATGCTGGTGGAACGGGACCGCTGGTTGGCGTCCCCGATCGCGGCGGACGGCAGGATTCGCAGCAATCTGTTCAAGCTGTTCCAGAGAATAACCCAATTTTATTTGACATACCGGCTGTACGAGCCCAAAGAACGCCCTGAGATCCTCCTTCTGAAAAATTACGAATTGCAGCGGATGCAGGCGATCTACAGTCAAACAGACTACAATTTTCTGCCTACAAATTCTTTTGTGTCCGGATTCAATATCCCGCGCAGTTTATTCACCCCCCGAGACGGCTTCGGGTTCGCCTTTGAGCGGGAGCGGCGGCGGCACTGGGGGGAAGAACCCTGGCTGGATGCGCTGTGCAGTGCGCTGTCTGCTTCCGATACGGATTACGATGTTTCCGACACGCAGCTTGCCCCGGATGCACTTGGCCGTTATCGCAGAGTCTGCGTTTCCGCTTTTGAATGCATGTCCTCGCCTTTGCAGAAGAAGCTCAGGAATTATGTAGGCACCGGTGGCGAATTATATCTTTCGTGCATGCCGCGCCTCGATATGGAAATGCAGCCCTGCACGATCCTTGCGGACTCCGTCGATGGGCGCCCGGAACCGCGCGTCCATCTGCTGCGCCCTCCGTTCGACGATCTGCCGGTGCCGGACCGCCGCCTGCGGCATGCGCCTGGTCTGGAGATGACATTTCGTCGGACTTCAGCCGCTCATCTCCTTTTTATCGCCAATCTTACGGAAAAAAACGTGACCGATGAAATTCCCGTCCCCGCGTGGCTGAGGGTTGGGAAATCCGTTTGGCGGATGGCCGAGTGCTTATTTTCTCTGGAACAGGGAAAACTACAGCTTCGGATGGCCCCCTATTCCATCGGCGTATGGGAGGTAAGCTATGATTGCCAGTAACATCCGGTTTACGAATTTTGATGCAAAATGCTGGCGCAATCTGGGCGATTTTTATGACTGTATCTTCCCAAAATGCACGATTCTTTGGATATTATACAATGGGGATATTATGCCAGTCCGCGCCGTAATCGACGATAAGCCCTGCCCTTTGCCTGCTCTCCATGATATCGGTGAGCTGTTCCGGCATTTTGAAGAAGCGGATTGCATTGTCACGGTGCAAGAAAGCTGCCTTCGGGGCTTTTACCACGATATCAACGGCAGCGTTCTCCATTCCCCCATGGATGCGCAGCAATTCTATTCCTTCGCTACGCGCCGGCTGTGGAATGAACGGGGGATCCGTTATCATTTGAGAAGGAAAGGGGCCCTTCCTCCTCCCCCTTGGGTGGATTCCTACGGCCTGCTGAATCAAATGGTCCTGCGGGCACTCCCGCGAACGGGACACTTCCTGCTGGAAATTGCCGACGGTGAATCCCCGTGGTTCCATTTGTATCTTCGCCTGCTGGACGGCGAGATTGCTCAGGTTTCTTCGTTTGACGAATTCTGCCCGCTGCTGGGCCTGAATGAGATCGACCGGCTGCTGACGGACGGCGAATGGCGCGCAATCCGCTTGTCACTGCCCGGAGAAGTCCGCGTGGTAAAGGAAGAGAAACAAGCGGCTTTGGTTTGGTTCAAACGGTTCGTGGCGGAACATGTTTACGATGTTTCCAGCGGTACGTCCTCAATTTGATTCCCGGTTGGAGACTCCAACTTTTATCCATTCAATTCTCAATATTTTAGGGAGGTTTTGGTATGAAACGGAAAATAGCAATTCTGGCGACGCTCGTTCTGGCGGTGGCGCAGGTCCTGGCGGGATGCGGGTCCGGAAGCGCCGCGTCTTCCTCCGGCTCCCAGCCGTCCGCCGCATCCAGCAAAGCGGATGACAAAAATTTGTCGGGTACGGTCACCATGTGGTCGACGGTCGAAGAACCAGGGCATTTCCTGGAAGGTTTCAATAAGCTTTATCCAAACATCAAAGTGGATATCACAACTATCCGCAACGAGGAATTCCTCTCCAAATTGATGCCGGCCCTTTCTGCGGGGCAGGACGTCCCGGATATTTTCACGGGAGAATCGACCTACATCAAATATCTGGTCAACACGCCGTACTGGGACGATCTGCGAAACGAACCTTACAATATAAAGCAGTATACGGAAAACATGTGGGACTATGTCGTCTCGGTGGGTACCGACAGCCAGGGCGCGATCAAGGCGCTCAGCTATCAGGTGGCGCCCGGATCGATCCTGTACCGCCGCGATATGGCCCGCGCTACGTTTGGAACGGACGACCCGAAGGAAATTTCCGGCCTGCTCTCCACCAGCGAAAAGATGATGGATGCGGCCAAGAAGCTGAAGGGAAAAGGCTATAAAATGTATGCAAGCTGGCTGGATCTGCTGAATATGCAGTATTCCAACCGCAAATCGCCCTGGGTGGTGGACGGAAAACTGGTCATCGACCCGCTGATGCTGAATTTCATGGAGACCGCTAAAACCATCGCGTCCAACGGATACGCGCTGAACACGACCCCCTGGGCGCCGGAATGGGTGGCGGCGGTCGAAGGAAACGACGTGTTCTGCTATGTGCTTCCAAGCTGGGGATACGAATACGTCATCCGCCCGAACGCAAAAAAGACCGCCGGCCAGTGGGGGATCGCGGAAGGCCCCGTCCCTTATGTTTCCGGCGGAACATGGCTCGGCATCTATAAAGACAGCCCCAACAAGGAGCAAGCGTGGAAATTCCTGGAGTATGTGACTTGTAACGCCGACGCCCAGACGAAGTACGCCAAAGATTACGGCGAGTTTGTGTCGCTGAAATCCGTCGACGAGGAAATGGCGAAGGGGGCCGGCGAAAAGGTCCTGGCGGGCCAAAATCCCTACGCGTTCTACGCGGACCAGATGAAGAAGCTGCCCGGCGACTATATGACCCCCTACGACCAGCAGATCAACGCCGCATATCAGACAGCGGTAACCGCGTATGTAAACGGGAAACTCGATAAGGATGCGGCCCTCAAACAATTCAAAGCGGACGTGCTGAACGCGGTCCCCGAACTGACTGTGGATTAAATCCGGGTTGCCTGCATCGGAGTGGCTTTACTTTATGCGCCCGATGCGGGTAGCTTTTTTTGAGCGGCGACCGCATATTCGTTTTCGGCAAGCGGTAAAGGAGGCCAGGCATGAAACGTAAATCAATCCGCCAAATCAGAAGTGCCCTTCAAGGCTATTTGTTCATATCCCCGTTTTTTCTCGCTTTTCTTGTGTTTGGACTGTATCCTATCCTTTATACTCTTTTTCTCAGCTTTCAAAAATGGGACGGCGTTGTGCCGCCGTCTTTTATCGGATGGCGAAATTTCCAGCGTCTGCTGCAGGATCCCCTGTTCTATAAAACGATTTGGAACACGTTCCGGATTTGGATATGCAGCTTCATTCCCCAGATGGGAATGGCGCTGCTGCTTGCCGGTCTGTTCACGCTCAACCGTATCCGGGGGATGAAATTCTTCAGAGCTTCGTATTATCTTCCCAACCTTATCACGGCCGCGTCCGTCGGATTGCTTTTTAACCTGCTGTTCGGCGGCGACAAAAGTGTCGCCAACCACCTTTTGCTTCGTCTCGGCGTGATTTCCTCGCCCTTCCAGTTCTTTCAAAATTCTTCCTTCGTCAGCGGCATCGCCTCCTATATCCTGTGGTGGATGTGGTTCGGTTATACGACGATCATTATCATGGCCGGAATGACGACGGTGGATCAGCGCGTCTATGAATCCGCGATGATCGACGGCGCGAACAAAGCGCAGACGTTTTTTTACATCACGCTTCCGATGATTCAACCGACCCTTCTCTACCTTTTGGTATCCAGCATTATCGGCGGGATGCAGCTCTTCGACGTCCCCGCCACGCTGACAAACGGCGACGGAGAACCTCAGAAGATCGCGCTCACGACCACGATGTATGTCTACAACCACGGATTCAAAAATCACAACTTCGGCTACGCGAGCGCCGTCTCGATAGGGCTTTTTATCATCATCGTCCTGCTAAGCGCGCTGTCCTATCTTCTGACAAAGCGGAGAGAGGAGGAACGAAATGCCTAACATCGTGAGATGGGCCGGCCGGATCGCATGCTATGCGCTGTTGTTTATTTTGCTGCTGATCTCGGTGGTCCCGTTTTATCTCGTCATCGTCAACGGCACCCACTCGAGCTTCGACATTGTCACCAAGCTGAATCTCGGCGTCGGAGGTTCTCTTGCGGATAACTATAGCACCATGCAAAGCAAGGTGAATATCTGGCTCGGTTTCAAAAACAGCCTGCTCATCAGCATTCCCTTCACCCTGCTGACTGGCTACTTCGGTGCGCTTACCGCCTACGGCTTTGAAAAATTCAGCTTTCCGGGACGGAAGCCTCTGTTCTGGGTGATCCTTGCCTCCATGATGCTTCCCAGTCAGCTGTCCATCATCGGGTTTTATCAACTGAACCTACAGCTAAAGCTCCTGAACAGCTACTGGCCGTTCATCATACCCGGCGTCTGCAACGCCACCGCCGTTTTCTTCCTGCGCGGCTATATTCAGCAGAGCATCCCGGATTCTCTTGTGGAAGCCGGGCGTCTTGAAGGCTGCGGCGAATGGCATATCTTCAATCGCCTGATCCTTCCCTGCATTGTGCCTGGGGTCTCGACGATCTGTATCTTTCAGTTCGTTTTCAGCTGGAATAATTATATGGGCCCGCTGATCATTATGACAAAAAAAGATAAATTCACCATGCCCGTGATGATCGCGATGATCAAAGGAATGTATCAGACCAACTATGGCGCGATGTACCTGGCCATTGCCATCTCTGTTGTGCCGGTCATTGTGATCTATTTATTTTGCTCGCGATTCCTAATCAGCGGTTTGGTTTCTGGGGCGGATAAATAAACTTTCCCTCGCGGGAGGCACTTGAAAACCAACGCTGCGGAAGACGGGCTGAGCCGATAAAAAACGAGAGAATGAGGTTTTTCAGATGAACACGGAACCGTTTCGTCCTACGGCTGTACCACTTGTGACAGTGGACCCCTATTTCAGCATCTGGTCTTTTTCCGACCGGCTGTACGGGGACGTGCCCCGTCATTGGACGGGGAGAAAAAATGCGATGACCGGACTGCTGCGCGTAGACGGTAACTGGTTTCGCTTTATGGGAAAGGTCGAGCAAAGCCTCGAGAATTATTATGCGGAACCTCCGGCGCTGGAGCAGAAAAGTAGGGAAGTTCTGCCCACCCGCACGTGCTACCGGTTCGGGAACGACACCGTGACGCTTGGCGTGGAATTCCTCACGCCTCTGCTGCCGCACGACTGGGAACTGATGTCGCGTCCGGTTTCCTACATCGCTTATTCGGTGAAAACGGCGGACGGCAAACCACACGACGTCTGTGTTTACTTGGATATTTGCGCTGAGACTGCCGTCAACGAAACTAACCAGAGCGTACTCTTTTCCCGCACGGAGCATTCCATTCGCTGCGGCCGCGGAGAGCAAGGCCTTCTCGCCGAAAGCGGCGACGACCGGCGCATCGACTGGGGTTGGCTGCATCTTGCGGCGCCCGGGCACACCCCGGTGATCTGGGACGTCGCCCAGAAGAAAAAACTTTTCGGATCGGAATCGGCGAAAAAGCAGCGCGCTCCAGAGGAGCTCGACGACGGTCTGGGCCGCCTGGACAGCGGCGAATACGTGGTGTGCGACGGTTATCCCGCCCTTGGGTGCCACCGCACGGGCCTGGTGGAGAAGGGAGTTCCCTTTGCAGGCTTCGTCTGCGTCGCGTATGACGACATCCATTCGCTGGAGTATTTCGGCCGCCCGGTGGACGCCTACTGGAAAAAAGACGGCACGTCCTTCAATGAAATGCTGGAACAGGCGATCCGGGACCGCGATGCGGTCGACGCGAGGGCGGCCCGTTTCGACGAGCGGCTTCTGGCGGACGCCGAAAAGATCGGCGGGGAGTATTCTCACCTCCTGAGCCTGGCCTACCGTCAGGTCGTCGCAGCGCACAAGCTGACCTTTGCCGACGGGGAAATCCAGTTTCTGTCCAAGGAGTGTTTCAGCAACGGATGTATCGGAACGGTGGACGTGACCTATCCTTCGATCCCGCTGTTTCTGTACTGCTGTCCCCGCCTAATCGAGGGGATGCTGAACCCGATCTTCCGCTATGCGGCGGGCGGGAACTGGAAGAATCCGTTCGCCCCGCACGACGTCGGTCAGTATCCGCTGGCGAACGGGCAGCTTTACGGCTACGACCTCAAAATGCAGAAACTGCGGGCGGATGAACAGATGCCCGTTGAGGAATGCGGCAACATGATCCTGTGTGTGGCGGCTCTCTGCCGCTGGGAACACGACGTCTCTTACGCCCGCGGCCACCGCGGTCTGCTCGAGCGTTGGGCTCAATATCTGAAGCAGGCCGGCTGGGACCCCGAAAACCAGCTCTGTACAGACGATTTCGCCGGTCATCTGGCCCATAACTGCAATCTTTCCGTTAAGGCAATCCTTGCGTTGGCGGCTTGGGGAAAGCTGCTGGAAAAAATAGGCGACGCGGAAAAGGGACAGGCATACCGCGACACAGCGCTCGAATGGGCCTCCCGATGGGAAAAGGCTGCTTTTGCAGGTGACCACTACAAGCTGGCGTTCGCGGACGGCGACGGGTCCTGGAGTCTGAAATATAATCTTGTTTGGGACAGGCTGCTGGATCTGAACGTCTTTGACGGGAAGGTGGCGGAGACGGAAACCGCATATTACAAGACGAAGCTGAGGCGGTATGGGATCCCGCTGGATTCTCGCGCGGACTATACCAAGAGCGACTGGCAGATGTGGACGGCCGCCCTGACCGACGACGGCGAATACCGCGACGCGGTGATCCACTCCATGACGCTGGCCCTCCGGGACATGGATCAGCGGGTCCCTTTTCCGGATTGGTATGACACTGAAAAATCGAAGAAGTGTTATTTTCAGAACCGATCCGTGCAGGGCGGCCTTTTTATCTGCCTTTTGGATCGGGATCGGGGAATGGCGTAGGGTGCTTACTGGCAAAATAACGCCCGCCTGAAGCAGTTGTTTACAGCATTTCCAGTTGATTATGCAAGTGGGTTTGCAAATTGAAATAGAGTTGCTGTAGTTAAGTTGGAAAAAGAGACTGCCAGAGAGCTTTTTCTCTGACAGTCTCAATTTTGTCTCTCTAACAGAGGCTTCATACCGTTCAGTCGATATTGCTTAGAGACCATGCCTCAACGAACTTAAGAATTCCATCGATTGTAGGCGGACTGATAAGCTTCCAGGACTTCCTTCAGGCCCATGCCGTTGACTTTGGAGACATAGTCGTTCCACTCTGTGTCGACATTCGCAATGCCGGTGATAAATTTCCCTTTCATTTCTTTAACATAACTCGAAATTGTGGTGTAGCTGTTATCGA